>FLNV01002059.1_pt1 | contig 72319 bp, 66 predicted proteins | sample 1140351 | NCBI WGS metagenome assembly FLNV01 (sample SAMEA3878207, study PRJEB12797) | bioreactor metagenome | biome: Moose rumen | place: Sweden | collected 2011-10 | reverse complement strand
GAGTAATGACTCCTGTGAGTGCAGCAATAATAGTCTTCCGCCCATGGCGATTGATGATACGTCCGTGGATTTCTTCCACGAGCACCTTAGGGTCGGTAATGCCCTCAGATATGCGGGCTACGACTTCTTTATAACTCTTGCTGTCAGTATTGGAAACATAGTTGCTCAGTCTGATATTGCATCGCTGCAGTGCAGCGTCCAACTTGGACAGTTTCCTGTTAATCTCATCATCAAGGTCGAAGATGCGCCTGTCATACAGTCGAAGCTGTTGGATTCGCTCAGGAGGAACAAAACTTCCACGCACCAATTCTTTCAGCATGCATTCAGCTATCCATTGGGCATCCTTTACGTCACTCTTGTGACCAGGCAACTGCTTGATGAAATAGGGATTGACAAGCTTCAGCTTGAAATGGGGTTCAAGGACTCGCCAAATGGGAATCCAGTAGACACTTGTGCTCTCCATCCCAACCTCCTGAACGTGATGCTTGAGCATCAAATCACGCATTTTTGCTAGTTGGAATGTTAAAACACCAAAAACTTTCTCAACAATTTCGCCCGTGCTGCTCAGAATACAAAGATATACGCTATCTTTGTGCACGTCAAGGCCACATACGATTCTCATAAGCCTACATACATTTGAGGATTAAACAATGATTCTTAATACCTCTTCAAAGATAATAAAAATTGTGCTTCGAGCACTCATTTAGGACAAAGAATTGCATGTGAGCCTTGATTTCCTACCCGATTCGAGATAATTTATTTCAGTTTTTTATCTTGACTGGCTTATAATTCGAGATTTTTATATACATTTGTTCTATAAGCCTGCTGTAGCGAGTGCGGTGTTCCCGGCTCTCGGTGCTCATCTGCACGGTGTGAAGTTCCGCTATTGGGATAATGTGGATCATGAGGCTACGTTTATGAACGTGCTCATCGGTCGCCAGAGTATCGGTAAAAGCTCTATCAAGAAGCCTATCGATTATATCATGGAGGATATCCGATTGAAGGACATTCCCAACCGTCAGCGCGAGGAAGAGTGGAAACAGAAGAATCCGCCTCAGAAGACGAAGAAAGACCCAAGACCCGCAGATATCTGTATCCAGATGCTGATAGACAATCTCACAGACGCTGTGTTTAATCGGCGAGTGATAGATGTAAACGCCAATGGTGAGCGTTATATCTTTACAACTGTGGACGAGATAGAGGCTCTGAAGAAGGTGACATCGAAGAACACTGCCGATGAGGTTGGACTGCTGATACGTAAGGCCTTTGACAACTCTATGGCTGGTCAGGAGCGCGTAGGTGCTGATTCGGTTAGCGGTATGGCACCATTAAGGTGGAACTTCAATGCATCGACAACACCTCCTAACGCTCGCCGCTTCTTCTATAAGATGGTGAACGACGGTACCGTAAGCCGACTGGATATCTCGACCATCATCCATATCACAGATGGTGATGACGAAGACCCGGTCTTGGGTATCTACGATCATGTGTTTGCCGCAGAGCTGAAGCCGTATATCGACCGCCTGGATGCAGCCAACGGACTTATCGAGTGTCCTCAGGCAAAGCGTCTCTCGCTCGACATGAAGAAAGAGAATCGTGAAATTGCTCTTCTGTATGACTCGGAAGCCTATAAGGTGCTATCGTATCGTGCCAACGTGATTGCCTGGCTGAAGGGAATGGTGCTCTATGTGGCTCACGGGTATAAGTGGTCGAAGGAGATTGCGGAGTTTGTCCGTTGGTCTCAGCAGTATAACCTTTGGTGCAAGATGCTCTATTTCGGAAAACAGTTGGAAAAAGAGCTGCGTGAGGAAATAGATATCCAGAGACAATCGGGACCGCAGAACCTGCTGGATCTGTTGCCTGACGAGTTCTCTAAAGAGCAGTATCATCTGATGCGACAGAGTCAGGGACGTTCAGGCGATGGTGAATCTACGCTTCGAGTATGGATAAATCGTGGGCATATCATCTTTGATGATGTGACTGGCCAGTACTGTAAGACGGAAAGCTATAAGAATAAGTTTAGCGGTATTCCGTAATTGGCACAGAGCGTTACAGTGTTACAGTGTTACAGTTGAAATTCAAATAAAAAATATATGAGCGCAGTAAGTATTAATAAGAAAGAGAAACTCACCGAGCATTTGGCTTCGCCGAGTGTGGCTTCGCTCAGCCATTCGAGCGAGCTCAATGGCCTTCGCTTAACGCCACACTTTACGCTCGGTGAGATGACTAAGACGAGTCATAAGACTAAGGACGGGAATATACCGAGTCATGTGGCTATCGAGAATCTTAAACGGCTCTGCGGATGGCTGGAGATGCTTCGCAGTGAATGGAATAAGCGCTATGGCGAGGGGAATGACCCTATAATCATCAACTCCGGCTATCGCTCTTGGGAGGTTAATAAGAGGGTAGGGGGCTCTTCGACCTCGAATCACCTCGTGGGCTGTGCTGCTGATATCAAGTGCTTAGGTAAGGAGCAGGCGATGAGGTATGCGGTGATACTGCTTGATATCGCAGACGAAGCTAAGGAGGACTTTGATGAACTAATCATCGAGGTGCGAGGTTCGAGGGTGTGGGTGCATTTCGCAGTGCGTCCGAAGGGGAATCGCAGAAGAATAGTCTTCGATGTAAAATAGTAGAAGGGAACCGCGATGGTTCCCTTCTTGCTTGCGATTTTGCGGAAAGTGAGGGATTCAAACCCCCGATACCCGGAAAGGGTATACCGGATTTCGAGTCCAGCGCATTCGGTCACTCTGCCAACTTTCCTTTTGTGGGTGCAAAGGTAGCACAAAAAGCTGACACCACCAAATTTATTGGAAAGAAATTTTCGCCAACTTATTACGAAGCTGTTCTGCTTCGGATTTGCGGATGCTCAGTTTTATCTCGCAGGTGTTGTCGTAAGTCTGAGAGACGATACGCGGATTCATCTCCTTAACTATGCGCATCACGTCGTTCATAATAGGGTAGGCAAAGGTATAGGTGATGATCTCTTCCACCTGGCGCGTCTCTATCTCTGAATGTGCGATGGCGTCGGAGGCTGCCTCACGATAGGCTACGATGAGTCCGCTGGTGCCGAGGTTCACTCCGCCGTAATAGCGAACCACTACGATAAGGATATCCGTGAGTTCGTTGGAGTTGATCTGTCCGAGGATGGGTTTGCCTGCAGTAGATGAGGGCTCACCATCGTCGTTGGCACGGAATTCAGTGCGCTCAGGGCCAAGCATATAGGCATAGCAGACATGACGGGCATCGTAGTACTTCTTACGATATCCGGCAATGAGGTCTTTTATCTCCTCGATGGTCTCTACATGATGAGCGAAGGCGAGGAACTTGCTACGCTTTTCGGTGTAGTAGCCCTCGCCATCGCGCTTGAGAGTTTTGAATTCGTCGGTCATACTTATTTCTAGGATTTCCTAGGACTGGCTAGGGGGATCCTAGTTATTATACTCTTGCCAAGACTTGATCTTCACATCGTCGAGCGACATTGCGGTGAAGGCCTCGATGAAGGCCTTTGCAAGGCGGACGTTGGTCATAAGAGGAATGTTGTGGTCGATAGCACCACGACGGATCTTGTAACCATTGGTCAGCTCACGAGAGGTGTGGTTCTTTGGCACGTTGATTACCAAGCCGACCTTGTGCTGAGAGATGAGATCCATCACGTTGTTCTCGCCATCCTCATCAGGCCAAGCCACTGAGATGGCCTTTACACCGTTGTCGTTGAAGAACTTTGCCGTACCGGCAGTAGCGTAGATGGTGTAACCCTTCTTTGCCAACTTCTGTGCAGGCTCGAGCAGGCTTACCTTACCCTTGGCACCACCAGAAGAGATGAGCACAGCATCCTTTGGAATAGAATAGCCTGTGGCGATGAGTGAGTTGAGCAGAGCCTCGTTGAGGTCGTCGCCAAGACAACCTACCTCACCGGTAGAGCTCATGTCTACACCAAGCACTGGGTCAGCGTTCTGCAGACGTGCGAATGAGAACTGAGAAGCCTTGACACCGATGCGGTCGATGTCGAACTCACTCTTCTCCGGTTTCTGATAAGGAGCGTCGAGCATGATCTTAGTTGCCGTCTCGATGAAGTTGCGCTTCAGGATCTTTGATACGAATGGGAACGAACGTGATGCGCGCAAGTTACACTCGATAACCTTCACCTCGCGGTTCTTTGCCAGGAACTGAATGTTGAACGGACCGGAGATATTGAGCTCAGCAGCAATCTTGTAGGCAATCTTCTTGATCTGACGGATGGTAGAGAAGTAGATGTGCTGGGCTGGGAATACCATTGTGGCATCACCTGAGTGAACACCGGCATACTCTACGTGCTCAGAGATGGCATACTCTACAACCTCACCCTTATCGGCTACGGCGTCGAACTCTATCTCTTTGGTCTCTGTCATGAACTTGGAAACAACTACAGGGAACTCCTTGCTGACCTCGGTAGCCATGTTCAGGAAGCGGTGCAGCTCCTCCTCATCGTAGCATACGTTCATCGCTGCTCCTGAGAGCACGTAAGAAGGACGTACGAGAACAGGATAGCCTACCTTATCAACAAAGTCCTTGACATCGTCGAAGCTTGTAAGCGCACGCCATGCCGGCTGGTCGATACCAAGCTTGTCGAGCATTGCAGAGAACTTGTCGCGATTCTCTGCACGGTCGATATTCACTGGAGAAGTACCAAGTACTGGTACACCCTGACGATAGAGCTTCATTGCAAGGTTGTTAGGAATCTGACCACCAACGGAGACGATGACTCCGCGAGGTGACTCAAGGTCGATGACATCGAGAACACGCTCCAGTGAGAGCTCGTCGAAGTAGAGACGGTCACACATGTCGTAGTCGGTAGACACAGTCTCGGGGTTGTAGTTGATCATGATTGACTTATAGCCAAGCTTACGGGCGGTGTTGATGGCGTTAACTGAACACCAATCGAACTCTACAGAAGATCCGATGCGGTAAGCTCCTGAACCTAAGACTACTACCGACTTCTCGTTATTGTAATAGTTGATGTCGTGAGCAGTCACATATTTCTCACCCTGAGGATTGCCGAAGGCAGGTGTGTGGGTGTAAGTGAAGTAGAGGTAGTTGGTGAGCTCTGGATGCTCAGAGGCAACGGTAGGTATGCGTTTTACAGAAGGCATGATGCCACGCTGCTTACGATACTTACGAACCTCGAGGTTCTCCTTCTCCATGTTGCTGCCCTGTGGCTTTATTACGAAGCGGGCGATCTGGAAGTCGCTGAATCCACAGCGCTTAACCTCAAGCAGCAGCTCGTCAGACAGCTCCTCCATCTTATTATACTTCATCAACTCATGCTTCAGGTCAACGATATGCTTCAGACGCTCAAGGAACCATACATCAATCTTGGTCAGCTGCTCGATGCGTGCTACGGTGTAACCCTCTTCGAGAGCCTGGGCGATAGCGAAGATACGGAGGTCGGTAGGATTAGCAAGCTCCTCGTCGAGATTGTCGAACTTTGTATGGTCGTTGCCCACGAATCCGTGCATGCCCTGACCAATCATACGAAGACCCTTCTGGATCATCTCCTCGAAGCTACGGCCGATGCTCATGATCTCACCTACAGACTTCATCGAAGAACCGATCTGACGGCTTACGCCAGCGAACTTCGTGAGGTCCCAACGAGGAATCTTACAGATCATATAGTCGAGGCTTGGAGCCACGTAGGCAGACGAGGTGGTGCCCATCTCACCAATCTGGTCGAGAGTGTAGCCAAGGGCAATCTTTGCTGCTACGAAGGCGAGAGGATAACCCGTGGCCTTGGAAGCAAGAGCAGAACTACGGCTCAGACGAGCATTGATCTCGATGATACGGTAGTCGTTGGTCTCTGCATTGAAGGCGAACTGGATGTTACACTCACCTACGATGCCGAGGTGCTTGACGCACTTGATGGTGATATCCTGCAGCATCTTGACCTGCTCTTCTTTCAGTGAGCATGTAGGAGCCACAACGATTGACTCACCGGTATGGATGCCGAGTGGGTCGAAGTTCTCCATCGAGGCTACTGTGAAGCAACGGTCGTTGGCATCACGGATGCACTCGAACTCTATCTCCTTCCATCCCTTCAGGCTCTCCTCAACGAGAATCTGAGGAGCGAAAGTGAATGCTGACTCAGCCAGCTCGACGAACTTCTTCTCGTCAGGACAGATACCAGAGCCGAGACCTCCAAGGGCGTAAGCAGAACGGATCATGATAGGGAATCCGATCTCGTGAGCAGCCTTCAGAGCATCTTCCATCGATTCCACAGCGTGAGACACGGGAACCTTGAGATCTACCTCAGCGAGTTTCTTTACGAAGAGGTCGCGGTCTTCAGTGTTCATGATAGCCTCTACACTTGTGCCGAGCACCTCTACGCCATACTCCTTGAGAGTGCCGTTGAGATAGAGCTCCGTACCACAGTTAAGGGCTGTCTGACCACCGAAAGCGAGAAGAATACCATCAGGACGCTCCTTCTTGATGATCTCAGTAACAAAGTGGGTATTTACCGGCTGGAAATACACTTTGTCTGCGATACCCTCCGATGTCTGGATGGTAGCGATGTTAGGGTTTACAAGCACACTCTTGATACCTTCTTCACGAAGAGCCTTCAGAGCCTGCGAACCAGAGTAATCAAACTCACCTGCCTGTCCAATCTTCAAGGCACCCGATCCGAGTACCAATACTTTCTTTAGTTCTTTCTTCATATCGTTTTTGAGTTGTATATGATTTATTTATTTTTGTTTATTATCCTTATTGTTATTCTTCTTATGGCTCTTTCCGCCTCCTGATCTGCCTTTGCTGCCATTACCCTTGCTGTGCCAGCGCCCATTGCGTCGGGTGTTGTTCTTATGCTTCTGGCGCTTCACATACTCAGGACCTTCGCCAATGCCGTCGGGTAGGGGAGTCTTGTCGACTTCCTTACCAAGGAAATGCTCTATCGACTGGAAACTGTACATGTCGGTATCGCTGATGAAGGTTATCGCCACTCCGTCTCTGTCGGCACGAGCTGTACGACCTATGCGATGTACATAGTCCTCAGCATCATGAGGCACATCGTAGTTGATCACAATACGGATATCATCGATGTCGATGCCACGGGCCACGATGTCGGTAGCCACAAGGACATCCGTCTTGCCCGACTTGAACCTGAGCATCACCTCGTCACGCTCCTGCTGGGGGAGATCGCTGTGCATCTGGCCACAGTTGATATTCATCTTGCTAAGCTGGCGGGCCACATCCTTCACCTTATCCTTCTTACCAGAGAAGATGATGACACGCTGAAGGTCGCCCGACTTGAAGAGGTGCTCGATGATTTTAAGCTTCTGAGGCTCGTAGCATACGTAAGCGCTCTGCCTGATCTTATCAGCAGGACGGCTAACGGCGATCTTCACCTCAACAGGGTCATTGAGCAGTGCTACTGCCAGTTCACGTATTTTGGGGGGCATGGTGGCAGAGAACATAATCCTCTGGCACGACTTAGGGAGTTGGGTGACAATCTTCATTATATCGTCGATAAATCCCATGTCGAGCATACGATCGGCCTCGTCAAGAACAAAAAATGAGCATCTCGACAAATCAAGATTACCCACTTTCAAATGACTAAGCAAACGGCCTGGAGTAGCTATCAATACATCAGCACCTAATCTCATCCCCTTCAGCTCCTGTTCGTAACGCCCGCCATCGTTTCCTCCATAGACGGCAACAGACGATACGTCATCAAGGTAATAGCCGAACCCTTGCATCGCCTGGTCTATCTGCTGGGCAAGTTCTCGTGTGGGTGACATTATTACGCAGTTGATTGCATCCTTGGGATAGTTGCCATCGTCGAGCTGCGAAAGGATTGGCAACAGATAGGCGGCCGTCTTGCCAGTCCCCGTCTGTGCTACGCCCAGGACATCATACCCGTCGAGAATCTCAGGGATACAACGCTCCTGTATGGGCGTCATCTCATCGAAGTGCATGTCGTATAGCGCATCGAGAATGTTATCATTCAAATATGTTTCTTCAAACTTCATCAATTCGGGGCTTGTCTATAACAGAAATATGCGATTATTGTATATAATATATTAGGTATCCATACTGCGAGCATAGGTGGCGCGTCTGCCTGAATGGCAAATGTAGCACTGATGGTCTGCAGAAGGATATATGTAAACGACAGGGCGAGACCTATACCGAGATACAATCCCATACCGCCCTTTCGTTTACGGCTGGAGAGGGATGCACCGATTACGGTAAGGATAAACGAGGCAAACGAGGTAGCTATTCGTTTGTGATATTCCACCTCATACTGTACAACATTGGTGGAACCGCGTTCTATCTGCTTGTTGATATACTGTGCGAGTTCTGTTGACGTGAGAGTCTCCTGCTGGCCTTCAGAGAATACGAGATCCATGGGCTCCATAAGAATCATGGTGTCGATCTGTGCACCCGACTTTATCTCTTCTCTCAGACCTTTGAGGGTACGGATCTTGTAGTTCAGCGCGGTCCAGTGGTTACGGCTTTCACTGATGGAGTCGTAACGGATGGTGGATGCTGTCATGTGACTAACAAGTTTCTTGTTCTCAAACTTGTCGAGAGAGAAACCATAGCCCGTCTTTGAACGGTTGTCGAATTGTTGGATATATGCTATCACTCCAGGTCCTACCATCAACTGGATGTTAGCCGCAGAGAGTGTTCGTTTCTTATCCTTGTATTTCGCCTCGAAGTCCATCTTCACGATGTTGCCCTTTGGAATGACATAGGCTCCAAGGCAGAAGTTGACTATTGCGATGATGGCAGCGGAGATGAGATAAGGTCTGAGGAGCCGTTTGAAGCTTACTCCAGCAGCGAGCATAGCAATCACCTCACTGTTGCCTGCCATCTTCGAAGTGAAGAAGATAACGGCAATGAAGACGAAGAGTGGCGAGAAGAGGTTGGCGAAGTAGGGCACGAAGTTGGCATAGTAGTCAAAGACTATCGCCTTTAGCGGTGCATTAAATGTAGAGAACTTTGCCAGATTCTCATTGACATCGAATACTATTGATATCGAAATGATCAGAATGATCGAATAGATATACGTACCGATGAACTTTGCGATGATATATCTGTCGAGGCGGTTGAGATAACGGAAAGGATTAAGGTATTTCAAACATCTGAGCCATCCCAGCCATTTCCTGACGAAAGCACAGAACTTGGACCACTTACGGCTGAGAGCACGTCGGCGACGATACTTCTTGACGTGTTCCCTTATCTTGCTGAAATCCTTATCCTGATTTATCATCTTCTCTGTCCTAGTTGATCAATAATACTACGTTTCCACTGAACGAAATCACCTGCAATGATATGTTGTCTGGCATCTGTGACAAGTCTCAGGTAGAAGGCGAGGTTATGTATCGACGCTATCTGCATAGCCAATAGTTCCTGAGCCTTGAAAAGGTGATGGAGATAGGCTTTCGAGTGAAGCCTGTCGATATCACTGCCATCGGGGTCGATTGGGGAGAAGTCGTCTTCCCATTTCTTGTTACGCATGTTCATCGTTCCCTCATAAGTGAAGAGCAGCGCATTACGGCCATTTCGTGTAGGCATCACGCAGTCGAACATGTCAACTCCGCGTTCGATGGCCTCGAGTATGTTCTGAGGAGTGCCTACGCCCATGAGATAACGGGGACGATCCTTAGGTAGAATATCGTTTACCACCTCAATCATCTCGTACATCACCTCTGTGGGTTCTCCTACGGCCAATCCTCCTATGGAAGCGCCTCCACCATCGTTGAGCTTCCCTAATGTGTCGACGACATGTTTCGCTGCATCCTGACGCAGGTTCTTATATGTGCATCCCTGAACGATAGGGAAGAGTGTCTGTTTGTAGCCATAGAGAGGCTCTGTCTCATTGAAACGCTTAACACAACGGTCGAGCCATTTCTGTGTGAGTCGAAGGCTCTTCTCAGCATAGGCATAATCGCTGTCGCCAGGAGGACACTCGTCGAAGGCCATCATGATATCCGCTCCGATGGTACGCTCTGTATCCATTACGTTCTCTGGAGTGAAGAAATGCTTTGAACCATCGATATGACTGCGGAACTCACAACCCTCTTCACGGAGTTTGCGGATGCTTGTGAGTGAGAAGACCTGGAAACCACCCGAATCAGTGAGGATAGGACGATCCCAGGTATTGAACTTATGCAGGCCTCCTGCCTTACGAAGGATGTCGAGCCCAGGACGCAGATACAGATGATAGGTGTTGCCAAGGATGATTTGGGCTTTCACCTGATCACGAAGCTCTGCGAAATGTACACCTTTCACGGTACCTGCTGTTCCAACAGGCATAAAGATAGGTGTCTGTATCTGTCCGTGATCCGTCGTTATCAGTCCGGCACGGGCAGAACTGCAAGGGTCGCTATGTTGTACTTCGAACTTCAAAGCCTTAGTCCTTATTCTGTTTCTTATCTTCATCCTCCTTGACGGTGAGGTCGAGAGGATTATTTACTATCTCATCAGTAAGAGCAAAATTCCACACATCCTGTATATTCTCTACATAATGGAACTTAACACCCTTGAGGTATACTTCTGGAATCTCGAGGATATCCTTCTCGTTCTCACGACACATCACAATGTCTGTGATACCCGCACGTTTGGCTGCCAGGATTTTCTCCTTGATACCTCCTACGGGGAGTACCTTGCCACGAAGGGTTATCTCACCTGTCATCGCAGTGTTCTTACGTACCTTGCGTTGTGTGAGTGCAGAGGCTATAGAGGTGGCGATGGTGATACCGGCACTCGGACCATCCTTGGGAGTAGCTCCTTCGGGCACGTGGATGTGGATGTTCCAGTGCTCAAAGATACGGTAGTCGATATTCAATGAATCAGCATGGGCCTTGACATATTCGAGAGCCAGGATTGCCGACTCTTTCATCACGTCGCCGAGGTTACCGGTGAGGGTAAGCTTAGCACCTTTACCTTTCGAGAGCGAGGTCTCTATGAAGAGTATCTCTCCACCTACGCTGGTCCAGGCGAGTCCTGTTACTACTCCTGCATAGTCGTTGCCCTGATAGATATCGCGATAGAATGGCGGCTTGCCGAGAAGGTCATCCAATTCTGATGGAGTAATCTTCATCTTTGAACTGACACCATCCAACTGGCTCTTGTATGCTATCTTACGCAGAGCCTTGTTAATCTGTTTCTCAAGCTGACGTACGCCACTCTCGCGAGTATACTGTTCGATGATTTTTTCGATGGCTGCCTTGTTGAAAGTTGGCTTAATCGTGGGAAGGTCAAGACCTGTGTTTTCGAGTTCTCTTGGGATGAGATGACGCTTGGCAATCTCGTATTTCTCCTCAGTGATATACCCGCTGACCTCGATAATCTCCATACGGTCGAGTAGGGGACGAGGTATAGTACTCAGATTATTAGCTGTAGCGATGAAGAGCACCTTCGAAAGGTCATAGTCTACGTCGAGGTAGTTGTCGTGGAAGGCGTTGTTCTGTTCTGGGTCGAGAACCTCAAGCAATGCTGAAGCAGGATCGCCATTATGAGTGCTCTGTGTAACCTTGTCTATCTCATCGAGGATGAAGACAGGGTTGCTGGATCCTGCCTTCTGGATGTTCTTGATGACACGTCCTGGCATAGCGCCAACATATGTACGGCGATGTCCTCTGATCTCTGCCTCGTCATGCAGACCACCGAGTGACATTCTCACGTATTTACGCTTCAAGGCAGCAGCAATACTCTTACCCAAAGAAGTCTTTCCTACTCCCGGAGGACCATATAAACATATAATAGGTGATTTCAGGTCGCCTCTGAGTGCGAGAACAGCCATGTGCTCAAGTATACGCTCCTTTACTTTCTCCATGCCATAGTGGTCCCGATCAAGTATTCTCTGTGCACGCTTGAGGTCGAGATCATCATCAGTATATTCACCCCAAGGCAGATTAACCATCGTCTGGAGATAGTTGAGCTGCACATTGAAATCAGGACTCTGAGGATTGACGTTATCCAGTTTGTCGCATTCCTTATAGAACACCTTTGCTATCTCTTCCGGCCATTTCTTATCCTTTGCCTTACGGATGAGTTCATGTTTCTCGGGACTGCCTTCACCATGTCCAATCTCAGCCTGCAGGTTCTTGATCTGTTGCTGCAGGAAGTAGTTACGCTGCTGTTCGTCGATATCCTCACGGGTCTTGTTACGGATATCTGCCTTCAGGTTCAGGAGATTGATCTCGCGGTTAACGATCTTCATGACTCCGAAAAGGCGCTCTTTTATTGTCTCTGTCTGGAGGAGATTCATCTTCTCCTTTATAGAGAATGGCAGGTTTGAACAGATAAAGTTCAGCGCCATTTCATTATTCATGATATTCTTTATGGCAAAAGTGGCTTCGTCGGGAAGTTCGTCAGAGAGTGAGACGTATCTCTCTACCATCTCTCTGAGGTCTGCCATCGCAGTCTTAAACTCACGATCACGTTTTTCCGGCTGTATCTCTGGTAATGGCTCTACTGTTCCCAGAAGATATGGTGTGACGGAATCAACGCTTATCACTCTCATTCTGCCCATGGACTGCACGATGGCAGTGATGTTACCATTGGGAAGAGTGAGCATCTTAACAACCTTTGCGTAGACACCTACATTATAAAGGTCGTTCTTCATGGGATAATCGATGTCTGGGTCTAATTGGCATACAACACCGATAACCAGATTCTTTTTCTCTGCTTTCTGAACAAGTGTTTTACTGGATTCGCGTCCAATAAGGATAGGGGAGAGGACGCCTGGGAAGAGAACGAGATTACGTACCGCTAAAATAGGTACTGATGGTGGTGTTTCTATATTTATTAAGTCTTGAAAATCTCCGTTGATATCTGCTATCATCTGAAAAGCGGAATTATCTTTCCTATTACTCATCTGTCTTTTTTCTCCTTTATTTTTCAATTCGGCTGCAAAGGTACAACAAAAAAGTGAAAAGAGAGTAGCTAAAGATAAAAAATATAAGGTATAATAATGAAGAATTAACAAATAATTTGGATTTTAGACTAAATTACACTAACTTTGCCGTCGAAAATGGCAAAAGACTGTTTTTGTTTCAAACAATTTTCCGTTCATCAGGACAGATGTGCGATGAAGGTAGGTACCGATGGGACGCTCCTCGGGGCATGGGCTCTTGCGCCAGAAGGAAGATGCAGGATTCTGGATATCGGAACAGGTACAGGTCTGATAGCTATGATGATGGCTCAGAGGTATCCTCAGGCAGAGATCTATGGTGTGGATATTGTGGCAGAAGCATGTATTCAGGCTGATAAGAATGTCAAAAATACTTTATTCAAAAATCGTGTACATATCATAAATGCTGACATTGTGGATTTCTATTCAGAAGGACTGTTTGATGCTATTGTAAGCAATCCACCGTATTTTGTAGATTCCCTCATTTGTCCGGATAGCAGCAGGACTATTGCAAGACACTCAGATTTACTTAGTTATAAGGATTTGTTTAAGAATGTTTGCAGATTAATGAAAGATGATGGAGTATTCTCTTTGGTGATACCAGTAGAGAGTATGACAGCTATCGAGTCGGAGGCAGCTTTTTGGGGACTAATTTTGTCAAGGAAATGCATGGTGAAGACAACTCCAAGGAAGATTCCAAAGCGTGTTTTGTTGGAGTTTCGGAGACATCCTTCAGAGGACATAGAATTATCAGAAGAGATACTTGAAATTAGTCCGAATGTGAGGAGTGAATGGTATAGCAATTTAACCAAAGATTTTTATTTGTAGAGAAACATATGAAAGTAACATTACTTCAGACAGATATAGTATGGGGAAATCCTGAGGCTAACATCATAAAAGCAGAGGAACTGCTATTGCAGAATCCAGGTTCAGACCTTTATGTTTTGCCAGAGATGTGGAGTACGGGATTTGCTACTGATCCCCAGGGAATTGCAGAAAACGAGGATTCTAGTATTTCACTAAAATGGATGAAGAGTATTGCAGACAATCAGAAATGCGCTATTTGTGGCAGCCTGGCTATAAGAACGACAGATGGATTATATCGTAATCGCCAGTATTTCGTAGATGGTAGGAATGGTGTCTGCAAATATTATGATAAACACCATTTGTTTACTTATGGTGGAGAACATATTCATTATCAGGCAGGTAGCGAACATACGATCGTGAATTATTGTGGATTCAGAATTCTACTTGTTACATGTTATGATTTGCGTTTTCCAGTATGGTCAAGGTATTCTTCTGATCTGAAATTCGATCTGATAGTTTGTGTTGCAAATTGGCCGGATTCTCGTCAGAATGCTTTCCAGATATTAACGAGAGCCCGGGCGATAGAAAACATGGCGTATCTGATTGCTGTAAATCGCGTTGGCGATGATTCGTATTCTCATTATCGTGGTTGTAGTTGTGTAGTCAGTCCGATAGGTAAAACACTAATTGCCTGTAAGACAGATATCCATACAGCAATTTCATATGATCTAGATTTTGAATATCTCAAAACTAAACGCATGAAATTTAAGGTTTTAGACGATAGAGATACAAAATAAGGTGTTTTATTTTAATCACTCTAAAAACAAGAATCGGCATTATGATAAATAGAGTATGGAGAGGTTTTCCCTACTTTATCATTTCTTGGAAATTTTTTCTGTAAAAGACACGAATTTCATTTCTTTCATAATTCGTGATTGTCTCTTAAGCAAATAAGCACTTGGATTTTTGCTAGAGAATTTACGGGGATTAGGTAATGTGGCAGCGATAAGAGCACATTGAGATTTAGAGAGATTTCCTCCGTCTGTCCTGAAATGTTCTTCTGCAACAGCATCTACACCATAGATACCGTCGCCCATCTCAATACTGTTCAGGTAGACTTCCATGATTCTCTCTTTGCCCCAAAGTAATTCTATAAGACCTGTGAAATAAACCTCGAATCCTTTACGTATCCAACTGCGACCAGGCCATAGGAATACATTCTTTGCTGTCTGCTGGGAAATAGTCGAAGCTCCTAGTTTTCGCTTTTCAGGATGTTTATAGTTTCTCTCTGCAGCCTTTTCAATCGCTTTGTAGTCAAATCCATGATGCTTCATAAAGTTTGCATCTTCACTGGCGATGACTGCAAGAGGCATTGAAGGACTGATTTTGTCCAATGGAATCCAATGATGAGACATTTTTATATGCTTGCCCTCTCCTATCTGTTGGGCAACCCTTATAACCATCAGAGGAGTGAAATAGACAGGTGTAAAACGAAGCACCACCACCGCAAAGATAGTGGAGCCAAAGAAGGCCGCCAATAGCCAGCGTGAGATGGTGCGTAGTTTCCTGGGTATCAATGACATGCAATGATTAGTTTGCCTGCTGCTGAGCTTCCTGAATCATCTTCTGAGAAGCATACATGTAAACCTCTACACGACGATTCTGCTTACGTCCCTCAGCTGTTGAATTGTCAGCTACAGGATTAACAGATCCCTGCCCCTCAACACTCTTAATCTGTGAAGCACTAACACCAAGTGATCTCAAATAGTTGGAAACACTTGTTGCACGTTTTTCTGACAGAGGATTGTTGATGGCGTCAGAACCAGTGTTGTCAGTATGACCAATGATGGAAACATCACAGTCTGCATTCTGCTTCAGAACCTCAGCGAACTGCTGAAGAGAAGACTTAGAGGCATTATTGAGGTCAGCCTTGTTTGTTGCGAAAAGAATACCAGAATCGAAGGTTACCTTAACAGCATCAAGACCATTGGCATCCTTAACACTCTCTACCTGAGCATTCTTTACAGCCTCAGCCTCCTTCTTTGCCTTATCCATCTTGTGACCAATGATTGCACCTGCACCTGCACCTACGGCACCACCGATAACCGCACCAACGGCAGTGTTACCAGCGATCTTACCGATAATTGCACCTAAAGCAGCACCACCACCTGCACCGATAGCAGTACCCTTAGCGGTGTTACTTACATTACATCCACTTAAAACCATTGCAGCACAAAGGGCTGCAGCAACACATTTAATACTTTTCATTTTAATCTTTATTTAAACGTAAAATACATAATTCCTAAAATCTATGGTGCAAAGTTACTAATTAATTCAGAATTATATGCGCATAATTCATATTTTTTATGTAATTTTGCACGCAAAATACAAATTAACAAGAAAATACAATGGCAAAAGAATTAAAAGAATTAACGAAAAGAGCTGATAATTACAGTCAGTGGTTCAATGATCTCGTTGTAAAAGCTGACCTCGCAGAACAGTCTGCCGTAAGAGGATGTATGGTTATTAAACCTTATGGTTATGCTATATGGGAGAAGATGCAGCAACAGCTTGACAAAATGTTCAAAGAGACTGGTGCACAGAATGCTTATTTCCCCCTACTCATCCCAAAATCTTTTTTGAGTCGTGAGGCAGAGCATGTAGAGGGATTTGCCAAGGAGTGTGCTGTGGTTACTCACTATCGTCTTCGTGCGAAGGAAGATAAGAGTGGCGTAGAGGTTGACCCTACAGCAAAACTTGAGGAGGAACTTATAGTACGTCCTACTTCTGAGACAATCATCTGGAACACATATAAGAACTGGATTCATTCTTGGCGTGATCTGCCTCTGATGTGTAATCAGTGGTGTAACGTTATGCGTTGGGAGATGCGTACCCGTCCTTTCCTCCGTACATCAGAGTTCCTTTGGCAGGAGGGCCATACAGCACATGCTACTCGTGAAGAGGCTGAGGAAGAAGCACAGAAGATGCTTGGCGTTTATGCTAAATTTGCTGAAGAATGGATGGCCGTTCCTGTAGTTCAGGGTGTGAAGAGTGAGACAGAGCGATTTGCAGGAGCTCTCGATACATATACTATTGAGGCAATGATGCAGGATGGCAAGGCTCTGCAGAGCGGTACTTCACATTTCCTGGGACAGAACTTTGCTAAGGCATTTGAGGTTACATATCTTAACAAGGAGAATAAGCCAGAATATGTATGGGCTACATCATGGGGAGTGTCTACCCGTCTTATCGGTGCACTTATCATGACTCATTCTGATGATAACGGTCTTGTACTTCCTCCAAAACTCGCTCCTATTCAGGTTGTAATTGTTCCTATCTCTAAGGGTGACGACCTTAAGCATATCACAGAACGTCTTACTCCCGTTATTGATGAGTTGCGTAAGGCCGGTATCACTGTTAAGTACGATGATGCAGAGAATAAGCGTCCTGGATTCAAGTTTGCTGATTATGAACTGAAGGGTGTGCCTGTTCGTCTTGTTATGGGAGCACGTGATCTCGAAAATGGAACAATCGAGGTAATGCGCCGTGATACTCTTGAGAAAGAGACTCGTCCTGTAGACGGTATCGTAGAGTATGTGGAGCAGTTGCTTGAGGATATCCAGAACAATATCTTCAATAAGGCAAAGATATACAGAGATGCACATATCTACGAGTGTGATAACTATGAAGAGTTTAAGGAGCGCGTGAAAGATGGTGGATTTTTCCTTTGCCACTGGGACGGCACAGCAGAGACAGAGGCTAAGATTAAGGAAGAGACACAGGCTACTATCCGTTGCGTTCCTTTCGGAGTAGAACAGACTCCTGGTGTTGATATGGTCAGTGGAAAGCCTTCAAAGGCACGTGTTATCATAGCACGTAGTTACTAAACGAAAGAAAAGGAACTTTCCCAAGCTCCTTTTCTAAACCAGCTTACAAAATATTTCAGCTGGTTCTGAAAATTGGATGTCTCACGACATCCGATTTTCATTTAATAACCTTAATAATCTAATACCATGAAAAACACATGGCAAAGATACGAATATTTTTAAATTCATTCGTAAATTTGCCATATGTTCCTTGAAAATTTAATCTTTTTTTAGAATTACGCTATTCCAATTCACAATTGTTTGTAAATCTAGTGTATTAATTCTTTTCTTGTCCGCATCTGATAAAATAGGAGTAGCATCTATTTGTACCCATTTATTAGTATAGTAATCAAATTTTGTAGACGAAGATATAGAATCAGTTCCATATGTTTGGGCAACACAAATAATCTGACTGATACTATCCGTGAGTTGTGCAGGCTTTAGTAACAGTATAGACATTTGCAAGGCATCGCTAACCCTTATGCTTATACTATCGTCAGAAAGTGCCGTCATCTCACTCTTTCCCCCAAGAAGATTATCAACTTCTGCCTTTAGTTTAGAATCGATAAAATCAATCATGTCGAGGCGATTATTCTCTGAGAGAGTGGGAAGAAGAGAGGAAGGCATCTGTTTAAAGACCTCTCTTATAGATAAGGTAGGAGAAGCCACACTATCTGTAGCTTCCCCTTCCCTACCCGATATGGATAGCGTACATAAAAGTCCTAAAAGAACTCCTAAGTATCTCATCTTCAGACTATTTATTATTTCTAAGATCGTGAACTCTCACAGCCTTGCCTTCACTCTGAGGCAGAGAACCTTTCTTAACGAGTTTAACGACAGGAGTAAGAAGAATCTCATCCTTCAGAGCACGCTGGATGTCTTTCATCATTCTCTGCATCTCTGGATAGATATCTGTCTCAAGACCATCGAGCTCAACCTCAACAGTCATGACATCATTGTCATCAATCGTCTCAAGAGTAATGAGGTAATTGCTGCCAAGTCCAGGATACTGCACAAGGATTTTCTCTACCTGCATTGGGAATACGTTAACCCCCTTGATGATAAACATATCATCAGTACGTCCTTTAATACGGTCTATACGACGATGAGTACGCCCACACTTACATTCTCCTGGTATGATACGAGTGAGGTCACGAGTACGATATCTCAATACAGGCATCATATTACGATCGAGAGTGGTAAGTACCATCTCTCCCATCTCTCCATCAGGTACAGGCTCCAAGGTGTCAGGATCAACAATCTCTATGAGATAATTATCCTCCCAAAGGTGCATTCCCTCCTGATACTTACACTCGAAGGCGACACCAGGACCATTCATCTCTGTCATACCGAAAGAATTGTATGCCTTTACACCAAGCATACGCTCAATACGACGACGCTGCTCTTCTGTATGTGGCTCAGCACCGATGCAGAGTGTACGGAGTTTTGTGGATGCAGGGTCTACCCCCTCCTCCTTGAACACCTCAGCCAGACGGATGGCATAAGAAGGAATGGCGTGGAGGGCTGTTGTTCCAAAGTCTTTGATAAACTTAATCTGACGCTTTGAGTTACCGGCAGCTGCAGGAACAGTCATCGCACCTAACCACTCGGCGCCATACTGGAATCCAAGACCTCCGGTAAACATACCATAGCCGCTGGAATTCTGGAACACGTCGCTCTTACGACATCCTACCATATAGAGGTTACGTGCAATCATGTTAGCCCAAGAGCAGATGTCGTGCTCGGAATAAACAACGACACAAGGATTACCTGTAGTGCCACTGGTAGAGTGAATACGTACAGCATCATCAAGATTTCCTCCAACAAGTCCGTAAGGATAGTTATCTCTTAGGTCTTGTTTTGTAGTGAAAGGAATCTTTCGGATATCCTCTGGGCTGTTAATGGAATCGGCAGTAATGCCAAGTTCGCCAAGGCGTTTCTTGTAGAAAGGAGATTTCAGACAAACGTTGATGGTCTCCTTAAGTTTCTTTACCTGCAACTCTCTAAGCTGCTCTCTTGGCATTTTCTCGATCTCGGGTTGCCAGCACTCACCATCAGGTTTGATACTGGCCATGATTTTCTCGTCAGTCATATCTTTAGTTTTTTACTATTATTCTTTTGAAAGATGCATCATCATTACGGCAGAGAGTCCTGCTGTTTCTGTACGTAGTCTGCTCTTACCAAGATGTACGCTCTTATATCCTTGTCTTAATGCGTTTTCTACTTCATCGATGCTGAAATCGCCTTCTGGCCCTATCAACACTGTCACTTTCTCTTCTGCATCCAGGTGTCTCAACTCGTCAAAGAGATATGTCCTTGGAATCTCATCATAACAGTGGGCTATGAACTTTGCACCCTCACGGGGTAATTCGATGAACTTATTATACGACATCATTTCATTAAGAATCGGCTTCCATGCCTTGTGACTCTGTTTTACTGCTGAAATAGCGATCTTCTCTATGCGTACAGTCTTAATAAGACGACGCTCAGAGAACTGGCAGTTTATGAATGATACCTCATCGACACCTATCTCCACAGCTTTTTCCATAAGCCATTCGATGCGATCCATCATCTTTGTTGGAGCAATGGCCAGATGGATGTATCCTTTCCACTGACGCTCCTGAGGCATCTTTTCAATTATCTGATAGTAGCAATGATGAGTGGCGGCTATTGTCACCTCTGCCCTGAAGAAATTGCCTTCTCCATCCATAAGCATTATCTCGTCGCCACCCTTGAGGCGTAACACACGCATGGCGTGCATCGCCTCTTCAGCAGGTAACTCTATCTGATTCTCAGCATCAGGAACAAAGAAGAATCGAACCTCTTTCATCTTTAGTGATTAACCTCTGTGATAGGTTTCTTTTCGGGCTTGAATACTATTGAGAATGCTATGCCTACAATCAATGCGAAGGATGCAAAGATGAACCAACATGTCTGCCAGTCACCTACAAGATATCCACCATCCCATCCACAATAAGCATTCACAATCTCTCCTGCTGCCAATGTTCCTATTGTCGCACCAAGACCGTTTGTCATCATCATAAACAGTCCCTGAGCTGACGCCTTAATGTCGGGAGCACATTCCTGATCTACAAAGATTCCTCCAGACACATTGAAAAAATCAAAGGCAACACCATATACTATACATGAAAGAATAAAGAAGATGACTCCAGGCATAACAGGATTGCCGATACCGAAGAATCCGAAACGGAAAACCCATGCAAAGAGCGACATCATCATTACTACTTTGATGCCAAATCGCTTAAGGAAGAACGGGATCATCAGAATACACAATGCTTCACTTATTTGTGAGATAGAGGTCAACATTGTTGCGTTGTTTGCTGCGAAAGAGTCAGCGAACTCTGGTGTGCCCTTGAAACTTGTCAGGAATGGACCAGCAAAACCATTTGTTACCTGCAGACACATACCCAACAGTGCGGAGAAAATAAAGAACAAAGCCATCTGGCGACGTTTGAAGAGTTTGAAGGCATTGAGACCAAGAGTCTCGGCAAGTGATACCTTTCCCTCCTTCTTCTCTAACTTACATTCTGGCAAAGTAAAGCAATAGACAAAAAGTACGATACTTAAGATACCTGATACAAAGAACTGCAAGTATGTATATTGGAATTTATGAGCATTCTCGCCTAGTGTGAAGCCAAATCCGCTGTCATCGATAAAAGCACAGTTAACAAACCACATAGTAGCTATGAAACCAACGGTTCCAAGTACACGAATAGGCGGGAAGTCCTTAACTGTATCCAATCCATAATTTTTAAGAATGGTAAATGCCGCTGTATTCGTCAGGGCGATGGTAGGCATATAGAAAGCCACACTCAATGTGTAAAGAGCTATGAACATCGACTTGTCTGCAATTTCATTTCCGAATCCTGCCTGCTCACCCATCCACCAGCAGCTGATCATAAAGCCACCAGCCAAAAGATGGCAGAGACCTAACAAGCGTTGTGGCTGTATGTACTTATCAGCAACAATACCCATCAATGTAGGCATGAAGATACTTACTATGCCCTGGATAGCATAGAACCAGGAAATCTTGTCGCCTAATCCAGCGATTCCAAGATAATTTCCCATACATGTCAGGTAGGCACCCCATACGGCAAACTCCAGGAAATTCATTAGTGCCAAACGGAATTTAAGATTCATAATTATATAGTTTTATTGGTTAATTTCTTCTCATCTCTAATTCTTTAGTTTCAGTAGGCTTTACTCCGAACTTATGTTGCTGAGCCCGGCGTATAGAGTCTTTCTTCAATCGGATAGAATCAGGTTCAACTGGTTCCTCAAGAGTCTTGTCTTCAGTATTTTCCTCTTTCTTCTTGTGGAATCGGATAAGTTGGATGTCACTTATAGACAAAAGTCTTAACTCACTGCTCTTCTCATATCCCTGTCCAAGATAGAAATACCCCATGATCTCTTTGGGCATAAGATCAATAGAGTTGAGTCTCAACTGATTCTGACCAGAAACAGAGAAATGGGTTGCCTGAGCCACGATGCTGTCATTGGTATATCTTATGGCGATATACGCAAGAGCATCTTTATTACCACTCTGATATAAGAAATCACTCTTGAAGGATAGCATGAAACTATCGCCCTTGCGAAATGAAGTGTCGGCTTTCTGAACAAACTGCATTTTGTTATATGGGGCTTGAGGAATAAGTCTTACTGACCTCATGCCCTCCCATATACTGGCGGTATCACCAGAAAGGCTCTGCATCGTAGTGAATCGCTCTACCTCACCTTCTGTAGCTCCGAGATTCAGGGCATCCTCACTCATACGCTCCTGTACATTCTTATATATATACACAAAACGGTCAGCACGAGTATAGTAATACACCAATGCAGAATCGAACTCTGCACGTGTTACACCGTATTTGTTGAGTACACTATTAAAGTACAGATCACGTCTGTAATCCTCACTCCCACTCTGCTGTCCTGGTATTGTAGCAATGCCCTGAGACACATAATAGTCGTAAAGAATATCTTCCATATCATCCGGCTGGATAACCTCATTCGGTACTCCAGGCTCACACCCCGCGATAATAATCATCATCGCTGCAACCATGATGAAATGAAAGAGATGCCTATTCATTTTTCTTTAGTGAAATCTCGCTGATCTCCTTTCTATAAAACAATAGCAGTAATACTACTCCTACGCTAATGCTCGCATCTGCGAAATTGAATACGGGACTGAAAAACACAAAGTGATCACCACCAATAAATGGCATCCACAAAGGCCATTCTGTCTCTATCAAAGGGAAGTAGAACATATCCACAACCTTACCCATAAGGAAATGAGCATACCCGGAACCCAAAGGAACGAAATATGATGTATAGAACTCAGAGGAACTGGTGAAACACAGCCCATAGAACATACAGTCAATAAGGTTTCCTGCAGCACCAGCCACTATCATAGCCAGACAGACTATATAGCCAGTGCGTGCATTCTTCCTTATCTGCAGCATTATGTAATAGCCCAATATGGCGATGGCAACGATGCGGAACAGCGACAACAGAATCTTACTGCCTATCTGCATTCCAAAGGCCATTCCCATATTCTCAATGAAAGTGATATAAAACCAGTCTGTGATATGTATAGACTCATGCAAATGCATGCTGGTCTTAACCCAGATCTTTATTAGCTGGTCTATTATCAGGATGGCTATTACTATTCCTACAGCCAGTCCACCTTTTGAACAAATCTTATTCTGTAAGCTCACAGAGAGTCTATTTCTTTTGGTTCAGTTTCGACTGTACACTCAGTGTTGCGTGAGGCACCGCACGAAGACGTTCCTTGGGTATCAGCTCGCCTGTAATACGATCGATACCATAGGTCTTATTTTCGATTCTTACAAGAGCAGCTTTCAGACCCTGGATGAATTTTTGCTGACGGGCAGCCATGCTGATGAGCTCTTCCTTTGACTGTGTGGCACTGCCCTCCTCCAGAGCCTTATAGGTTGGAGATGTGTCATCAACATCGTTAGAGTCCTCATTCATGAGCACTTTCATCATCTGGTCATAGTCTCTCTTGGCTAATGCCATTTTGTCCATGATTATCTGACGGAACTCTTCCAGTTCTTCATCAGAATAACGTTTCTTTTCTGCCATAATTCAGATATTGTTGGTTTATTGTTTCTTTTCTACTTTGATATTCAATTTGAAGTCATCGAACTCCACTTCTTGTCCGTCGTTAGCCTCTGCTCTGATGTCATCAGCCAGAACCTGAGTCTTGATATATTCTGCGAAACTGCTGAGACTCTTCTCTACATCGGCATTTGGTGAAACAACAACAGAGATACGATCTGTAATCTCAAGACCACTCTCCTTACGGATATTCTGTATACGGTTAATGAGTTCGCGAGCCATACCCTCGTTCTTTAGCTCCTCGGTAAGTTCTACCTCGAGAGCTACAGTGAGGTTACCCTCGTTTGCAACTAGCCAGCCTGGGATATCTTCACTGATGATATCAACATCGGCAGCCTCTACGGTAAGAGCCTGCCCTTCAACATCGATACCAATATTGCCGTTCTTCTCAAGCTCAGCAATCTGCTCTTGGGAAAGGGCATCCATAGCGGCAGCAACACTCTTCATAAGCTTGCCGAACTTCTTGCCCATGGTGCGGAAGTTGCACTTAACCTTCTTAACCAGAACGCCTGCCCCCTCAACAAAACGAAGCTCCTTAACATTTACCTCGTTCATAATCAAGTCCTTAACAGCCTCAATGTGCTTCTTCTGAGACTCATCAACAGCAGGAATCATGATGGCCTGTAGCGGCTGGCGAACCTTGATGTTGACCTTGCGGCGCAGAGCGAGTACCATAGAGGTAATCTTCTGTGCCATCTGCATGCGTGCCTCAAGATCCTTATCAATCTGAGCGTCATCGGCTACAGGGAATTTATCGAGGTGTACTGAGTCGAGCTCGCCTCCAAGATCTTTATACAGCTGATCTGCATAGAAAGGAGCAAATGGAGCCAGCAGTTTAGATACAGTCATCAAACAGGTGTAGAGAGTCTGGTAAGCACTGAGCTTATCCTCGCTCATCTCCTTACCCCAGAAACGCTTGCGGTTAAGACGTACGTACCAGTTAGACAAATCGTCGTTAACGAAAGCGTCAATTAGTCGACCAGCACGAGTTGGATCGTAGTTCTCAAGTTCTGCCTCTACACCCTTGATGAGTGTGTTGAGGCAAGAGAGAATCCAGCGGTCAATCTCTGGGCGCTTCTCAAATGCAACCTGTGCAGCCTGTGGGTCGAAACCATCTACATTTGCATAGAGTGCAAAGAAACTATAGGTGTTATAAAGTGTGCCGAAGAACTTACGTCTTACCTCGTCTACGCCCTCTGGGTCGAACTTAAGGTTGTCCCAAGGCTCAGAGTTGGTCATCATATACAGACGTACAGCGTCAGAGCCGTACTTGCCAATCATATCGAATGGGTTAACCACGTTACCAACGTGCTTTGACATCTTGTTACCCTTAGCATCGAGCACCAGACCTGAAGAAATTACATTCCTGAAGGCTACTGAGTCGAAAATCATGGTAGCGATGGCATGCAGCGTGAAGAACCAACCACGGGTCTGATCAACACCCTCGTTGATGAAGTCGCATGGGAAGGCGATGCCCTTGTCAATAAGCTCCTTATTCTCAAAAGGATAGTGGATCTGAGCGTAAGGCATAGAACCAGAATCGAACCAAACGTCGATAAGGTCGGTCTCGCGCTTCATTGGCTTGCCACTCTCTGAAACCAGTACGATATTATCAACATAAGGACGATGAAGGTCGATCTTGTCGTAGTTCTCCTTCGACATGTCACCTGGAACGAATCCTTTGTCCTTCAGAGGATTAGACTTCATAAATCCGGACTTAACAGCCTTCTCTATCTCATTGTAGAGTTCCTCTACAGAGCCAATGCAGATCTCCTTGCCATCCTCATCGCGCCAGATAGGAAGTGGAGTTCCCCAGAAACGTGAACGGGAAAGGTTCCAGTCGTTCAGGTTCTCAAGCCAGTTACCAAAGCGCCCTGTACCAGTAGACTCTGGTTGCCAGTTGATGGTCTTGTTCAGTTCGAACATACGGTCCTTTTTCGCTGTAGAGCGGATGAACCAGGAGTCGAGAGGATAATAAAGCACAGGCTTGTCTGTACGCCAGCAGTGAGGATAGTTATGTACGTGCTTCTCAATCTTGAGAGCCGTACCCTCCTGCTTCATCTCCATACAGATGACGATATTCAGGTCTTCAGCCTTAGCAGCAGCCTGCTCGTCGTACTTACCATCCTTATTGAACTCAGGTGCGTAAGCGTTCTTAACAAAGTCACCTGCATGGAGGCCATATCCTGCCTTATCTACACACTTGGCAACAAAGTTATTATCCAGTTCGTCCATCACATAGTACTTACCCTGAAGGTCTACCATAGGACGTGTTTCACCTTTCTTATTTATAAGGAACAGACTTGGAATGTGGGCATCCTTTGCTACCTTGGCGTCATCAGCACCAAAGGTTGGAGCGATATGTACGATACCAGCACCATCCTCAGTTGTAACATAATCGCCAGGTATTACGCGGAAAGCCTCGCTCTCCATTTCAACAAACTGATCCTTGCCGTTCTCGCCTGTAAATACCTTCTCAGGATGAGCTGCTGCATACTCTTTAACATAGCCGGCTGCATTCTGATCAAGCTTAGCCGATGGCTTTACCCAAGGCATCAGCTGCTGATATTTCAGTCCAACGAGCTCCTCACCTGTATAGCTGCCTACGACACGATAAGGAACAAACTTCTCACCCTTGTTGTATTCAGGCATTTCCTCGCCATCGGTAATGTTCCCCTCTGGAGCGAGGTATGCATTCAGACGACTCTCGGCCAAAACAATAGTGATCTTCTCTCCATTATAAGCGTTATATGTCTCAACAGCTACATAAGTAATCTTTGGACCTACGCAAAGTGCTGTGTTTGAAGGCAATGTCCAAGGAGTTGTTGTCCAGGCCACGAAGTAAGGCGTACCCCACTTTGTCCACTCTTCCTTAGGATTGAGAGCCTTGAAGAGAGCAGTAACAGTGGTATCCTTAACATCGCGATAGCATCCTGGCTGGTTCAGCTCGTGAGAGCTTAGACCTGTACCTGCTGCTGGAGAATATGGCTGGATGGTGTAACCCTTATAGAGCAGGCCCTTCTTGTAGAACTGCTGGAGCAGCCACCAAAGAGTCTCGATATACTTGTTGTCATAAGTAATGTATGGATTGTCAAGATCAACAAAATACCCCATTTTCTCAGTGAGGTCACGCCACTCCTGAGTGAACATCATTACGTTCTCACGACATTTCTTGTTGTAATCTTCAGTAGAAATGTATTTCTCGCTGTCCTTATTGTCAATATCGGCCTTGGTAATGCCAAGTTCCTTCTCTACACCAAGCTCTACGGGCAGTCCATGGGTATCCCAACCTGCTTTACGCTTTACCTGATAACCCTTCATGGTCTTATAACGGTTGAAGGTATCCTTAATGGTACGAGCCAGCACGTGGTGGATTCCTGGATGGCCGTTAGCAGAGGGAGGCCCCTCAAAGAATACAAACTGCGGGCAGCCTTCACGCTCGTCTACTGAGCGCCAGAAGATATTCTTCTCCCGCCACATCTCCAGGATATCATTGTTAACCTGGGTCAGATTCAGACCATTATGTTCTGCAAATCTCTTAGCCATATATTTCTGTTTTCTTTAATTTTTTATATTCTATATATTTGGCGTGCAAAGGTACTAAAAATATCCGATACAGCAAAATAAATAAATAATTTTTAGATTTTTCCGTAAATTTCTTGCATTTTCCAAAATAATTCGTAACTTTGTGGCCAAATTTTGATTATTGTATACATAACTTAAAACTCAATTTTGTATGGTATTAATGATTCTTCAGCTCTGTATTGTTTTAGGAGCTCTGTGGGTAGGATCACGTTATGGTTCTTTAGCTCTTGGTGCGATTTCCGGTATCGGTCTCGCTATTCTTGTATTCGGTTTCGGTCTGAAACCTGGTTCACCTCCTACTGATGTGATCTACATCATTATCGCAGCTGTTACCTGTGCTGGTATCATGCAGGCATCAGGAGGTATGGACTGGCTCATTCAGATTGCTGAGCGTCTGCTCCGCAAGCATCCGGATCGCATTACTTTCCTTGCTCCTCTGTGTACCTTCTTTCTTACCGTTCTTGTCGGGACAGGTCATGTTGTATACACCTTAATGCCAATTATTTGCGATATTGCATTAAAGAAAGGCATACGTCCAGAGCGCCCTTGTGGTGTAGCGTCTGTCGCATCACAAGTAGGTATCACTTGTTCACCTATCGCTGCTGCTGTTGTTGCCTTCGTCAGCATTTCAAATGCCAATGGCTTCGACATCACCATCCCACAAGTGTTAATGATTTCAATCCCGGCATGTATTTGTGGCCTGATGGCAGCAGCAGCTGCTTCTTATCACCGAGGATTGGATCTTGACAAAGACCCTGGTTTCTTGAAGAAAATTTCCGACCCTGTTCAGCGTGATTATATATATGGCAGTGGTGCAACAACACTCGACAAAGAAATTCCAAATGAGGCTAAGCGTGCCGTATTCATTTTTATCGGAGCATTGGCAGTTATTGTATTCTTTGCCATTTTCCAGAACGCACTTCCTGCTTATGAAACATTGCGTGCAGTAAAAGGTAATAACCCGATTGTAGTTAATGAAGATCTGACACTGACTGCTGATGCTCTTGTTAAAGCAAAAATTCACGTCAGTGGTATGACTGAATTTTTCCAGAAGCCTTTGGCTATGAACGTTGTCATTCAGATTGTGATGATTTCCGCAGCTGCCCTTATGATTATCTTCTGTAAGGCAGCTCCAAAGAAGGCTGTAGGAGGTCCTGTGTGGCAGTCTGGCATGGTTGCCGTTGTAGCTATCTATGGTATCGCCTGGCTTGCTGACACATACTTCTCCAACTACATGGGTGAGATGCAGACCATGCTTGCAGACATTGTAAAGGAATATCCTTGGAGTATCGCACTTGTTTTCTTCCTCGTATCTGTACTTATCAATTCTCAGGGAGCCGTGGTTGTTGCAATGCTTCCGCTTGCTTATTCACTGGGTATAGCAGGACCTGTGTTGCTTGGTGTATTCCCTTCAGTATATGGATACTTCTTCATTCCTAACTATCCTTCTGATATCGCTACAGTTAACTTCGACCGTTCTGGTACTACTGTCATCGGAAAGTATCTGCTCAATCACTCTTTCATGATGCCAGGACTTATCAGTGTATCAGTTTCAACAATTGTTGCTTACTGTCTCTCGATGCTTTTCTTCTAAAATAAAACGTCAGGCACCTTTTTGGGGTGCCTGACATTCTAATGAACTAAGGATTAAGTCAGAATAAATCTATTAGTTCTTCTGTCGAAACCAGACTCTGTTCTCCTGTTTCCATATTCTTTAAAGTAACCTTGCCTTGTGCGATCTCATTCTCGCCAGCAAGTGCAACAAATGGTATATGCTTCGCATTGGCATAACTCATCTGTTTCTTCATCTTTGCAGAATCAGGGAAAATCTCTGTGCGGATGCCAGCCTCACGGATCCTGGCAGCGATAGGCAGACAGTATGCTGTCTCCTTCTCTCCAAAGTTGATAAAGAGCAGCTGCGTAGTGTTCAGCGAATCTTTTGGATAGAGATCGAGAGCATTGAGTACATCGTAGATGCGGTCTACTCCAAAGGAGATACCCACTCCAGATAGTCCAGGCATTCCGAATATTCCAGTAAGGTTATCGTATCGGCCACCACCAGAGATACTTCCCATCGGAGTATCAAGGGCCTTAACCTCAAAAATGGCACCAGTATAGTAGCTTAATCCACGAGCAAGGGTCAGATCGAGCTGTATCTCGTTCTTCAGACCATTTAGGAAACTCAAGATATAACGGCTCTCCCCCACTCCTTTCATACCAGTTTCACTTGAGGCAAGTACTTCTGCGATAGTATTGAGTTTCTCTTCGTTAGTACCCTCAAGCATGATAATAGGCTGAAGTTTCTCAATCTGTTCATCGGAAAGGCCATCCTCACGCAGTTCGGCATTAACATTGTCGATGCCTATTTTGTCAAGTTTGTCGATGGCGACAGTAATATCTACAATCTTATCTGCAGCACCAATAACTTCTGCGATGCCAGTAAGAATCTTACGGTTGTTGATCTTAATCTGTACACGAACACCAAAACGTGAGAATACAGTATCCACAATCTGCATCAGTTCAACCTCATTAAGCAGAGAATTTGAGCCAACAACATCACCATCAAACTGATAGAATTCACGATACCGACCTTTCTGTGGACGATCAGCTCGCCATACAGGTTGTACCTGATAACGTTTGAAAGGCAACTGCAGTTCCTCACGATGCATCACCACGTAACGTGCGAATGGTACCGTGAGGTCATATCTAAGACCTTTCTCGCATATCTTTGAAGCCAGACGTAGTGTATTACGCTCAGTAAGTTCCTGATCATCAATCTTCGAGAGATAATCTCCACTGTTAAGGATCTTAAACAGCAGTTTGTCGCCTTCCTCACCATACTTGCCCATAAGTGTCTGTAATGTCTCCTGTGCAGGTGTCTCTATCTGCTGGAAGCCATACAGCTCATATACAGATCTGATGGTATTGAAGATATAGTTGCGCTTGGCCATCTCTACAGGGCCAAAGTCGCGAGTACCTTTTGGTATACTTGGTTTGTTTGCCATTATTTACGTACAATTGTCTGGTCGCGGTCTGGACCGATACTGATGATACAAATAGGAGTCTCGAGCTGTTTCTCGAGGAATGCGATATAATCCTTGAACTCCTTCGGGAATTCATTCTCAGAAGTAAACTTCGTCATATCTGTCTTCCAACCAGGAAGTTCCTCATATACAGGTTCTATGCCGTCTTCGATGTTGTATGGGAAATAGTCTATTTGTTCGCCATTCTGCTTATAAGCCACACAAGCCTTGATAGTATCGAAGTCATCGAGAACATCGCTCTTCATCATGATAAGCTTGGTAACGCCATTCACCATGATAGAATACTTTAGTGCTACGAGGTCAATCCATCCACAACGGCGCTCACGACCTGTAACAGCTCCATACTCCTGTCCCAGATTGCGGATCTTCTTACCTGTCTCATCAAATAGTTCTGTGGGGAAAGGACCAGCCCCCACACGAGTACAGTAAGCCTTCATGATACCATATACCTCACCAATCTTGTTTGGACCGATACCAAGGCCCGTACATGCACCGGCACAGATAGTGTTTGACGATGTTACGAATGGGTAGCTTCCGAAGTCCACGTCGAGCATCGTACCCTGGGCACCCTCACAAAGAATACTCTTGCCGCTACGCAGGATGTTATTTATCTCATGCTCAGAATCTACAATCTGGAACTGACGCAGATATTCTATACCCTCAAGCCATTTCTTCTCAACCTCGGTGATGTCATATTCAAAGTTCAACGACTTCAGAATAGCCTCATGACGAGCCTTTGCCTTAGCATATTTTGCCTCAAAGTTATCGAGGATATCACCGACACGCAGACCGTTACGTGAGATTTTGTCAGTGTATGTTGGACCGATACCCTTTCCTGTGGTACCAACCTTGTCCTTGCCCTTCTGAGCTTCGTAGGCAGCATCGAGCACACGGTGTGTAGGCATTATGAGATGAGCCTTCTTGGAGATGTGCAGACGGGAATGAAGATCATGACCGCTAGCTTCAAGAGCCTTTGCCTCGTCCATGAAGAGGTCTGGCGCAAGAACGACACCATTACCAATGATGTTTACCTTCCCACCCTGGAAGATGCCAGAGGGAATAGAACGAAGCACGTATTTCTGTCCCTCGAACTCAAGAGTGTGCCCTGCATTAGGACCGCCCTGAAAACGAGCTATCACATCATACTTTGGGGTCAGCACATCGACCACCTTGCCTTTACCTTCGTCGCCCCATTGGAGACCCAGCAGGACGTCAACTTTACCTGTGTTCATAATTTATTATCGTTTAGTTTCTTTTTCTCTTCCCTATTTCTCATACGTGTCATCTTGCCCTGACACACGCTGCAGACACCATATACATATAATGTAAATCCGTCTTTGCGGAATCGCTTGAAGTGTGTTGCATCAATAGCTTGCTCTATCAGATTGGATTTCACATCTGTGACTTTTCCACAAATGGTGCATATCTGATGACAATGGCTTGTGTTGTCGTAACATGCCTCGTAAGCTGTAGAACCCTGAAAACGGTGACGTATTACCAGTCGAAGCTCGAGAAAGAGGTTCATGGTGTTATAGAGTGTGGCTCTGCTCACACGGAACTTATAGTCATGAACAAGCTTTGCGCTCAGGTCATCAAGAGTGAAATGTCCGTCGATGTTATATATAGCTTTCAGAATTGTGTAGCGCTCTGGAGTCTTGCGATGATTATTCATCTCAAGATACGTGTCGAGGATACGCAACACATTCTTCCAGACATCAATTTTTATCATACTGTTGAAGGCACGATTTGTGAAAACCGCACAAAGGTACAAACTTTCAGTGAGAAAAAAGAGAGATAATTTATAAAATTTATAAAAAATCTAAATTATGCATCATTTTAACGCACAGGACAATAAAAAAAAGAGGTGATTCATAAAAAGAATGGGCCACCAACCTGAATATATGGCTAGTTACTACATCATCAGCGGACATACGCAGAAACACATTGCAGGGTCTTCACATATCTGGTATGAGCGGTTGAAGGTTATTAAACTGCCATGGGATTTGGTTGTAAGTGAAATATTTTGTGGCGTGAGCAACTTTACTGATGATTCAGTGATGACATTGGCTGTGGCAACATGGCTGGTAGAGGATGTAGCGCACACCATACATTATTTAATATACTGTATGCAGGAACTTGGTGACCATCTATAAATGGTTGCAGCTGTTTCAGACAACCTTTTAGAACTCTTTAGATAACCTTATAGACAACTCTTCAGGTAACTCTATGGATAACTCATTAGATAACCTAACATTACTTGACTTCAGCGATGGCACAGGCAGCACCAGTTCCACTTCGTCAACATCCAGTTTGTTCAGCAGCTGTGGCTCGCCCCAGTTTGTTTCCTTCCATGCTGCGATAATCTTGGGGAATCCAGAGCCGACATTTTCACCAAAGCCGATCATACGGAGCATATTCTGAATCTTCGGATTACGAGCCTTGGAATTCCCATCACGATAGATGGTCTCTACAGGTAGCTTCAAACAGTCCCTGATTACGGAAGCAGAGACGATCATCATGCTTCTCTATCCTCAAAATACCAGCATCCGCCATCATATCGCAATGGATTATGGCATTGCCGAAGCCTCCTTGCCCCAGCACTCGCTCTATTCTGTATTTCCCACCCTGAAGGGTGGCGTTAGGTTGTAGGTGTTGCATAAAGATTAGAAAAATTAATGATTATTGATAAATATATCATAAAAAGTTTCCGTATATCGAAACTTTTCTCTATCTTTGCATCGTTAAAAGGACACGAACAATGGAAATCGAGAAAAAATTCAATGTTGTTTTGTACCGTGAAGCCCAAGAATTTCTTGCGCAGTTGGACGATAAGACGCGCAGGAAAATCTTCCAGACTTTCGACAGGGCAAGTCTGCTGCTTGATGCAGAGACATTTAAAAAGCTGGCTGATACCGACATCTGGGAGTTTCGGACATACTTCAACAAAAGGAAATATCGTGTGCTCGCATTTTGGGACAAGACACAACCCATAGAAACGCTGGTGATAGCCACACATGGTTTCATCAAGAAAACGCAGAAAACGCCCCAAAAAGAGATTGATAAGGCCATTGCAATAAGAAACATATATTTTGAGAACAAATAAAAATAGAATCGATATGGACAAAAAAGATTTCATCACACTTGAAGAGTCTAAAGATATGCTGATAGGTAAGCCTGGTACTCCAGAACGGGATGCATACGAGGAGGAGATAAAGCTCTATGCCATTGGAGCCGCTATTAGGGAGACTCGCAAACAGCAAAACCTGACCCAAGAAGAGCTTGGGCAGATGGTAGGAGTGCAAAAGGCGCAGATCTCTCGTATAGAGAACGGCAAGAACCTGACCTTCGCCACCGTCTTGAAGCTGTTCAAGGCTATGAACATCAGTGTCAATCTTGACATCGACAAGTTGGGCAGGGTAGCTTTGTGCTAACCCTCCCAGCCCCAGCACTCGCTCTATTCTGTATTTTCCACCCTGCAAGGTAGTGTTTGATTATAGATGTTGTATACGTCTCTTTATTTCTTATCTGTAAATAATGCTGACACCTAAAGAAACCTCAGTTCGCTCAGCGACGAACTGAGGTTAATATAATTTAGAGGTTAGCAAAGTAATCGCGATACTCTGAGCATTCGAAAGATGGGCAGTCTTTATGTACGCCCTCAAGTTCACGATGGCCCATAATCTCTGCATCCGGATAATCCATCTTCAGGGAGCGGAGGAGAGCTATCAATGCAGCACGCTGTTCCGGAGTCCGGGTGTCGGCTGCCTGACCTTTCTCGTCCAATCCGCCTTCATAACAGATGCCAATAGAGTGAGCATTGTAGTGGCGGGCATGAATACCGACTTCTGCTTCGTCACGAGTCTGATAGACCTTCCCGTCGCGTTCGATGTAATAATGGTATCCTACACCTTTACCATGAAAACGGGCATTGTGGCAGGCTCGGAGCATATCGACAGTGAAACGCTGGTTGCTGCGGGTGGCCGAGCAGTGAACGACAATAAGTGAAATTTCTCGCATATTCCTACTATTGCTAATCCTGTTTAATAGTTAATATTTTATCCAAGACTGGTATCGAATCCACCCCTACCGATGTTACTACCGTTTTTAGTGAAGGGGCTGTCGCTAGCCGAGTCTATAGAAAGGGAGTTTCCCTAACCGAATGCAAAGGTACGAAAGTGGCGGAGGCCATTGGCGGGTTATGGCGGGCTAGTCAGAAGAAATTTTGAAATCATAGAGAAAAGACGATTGTTTGATTATAGATGAAAAGTGCCACTATTCGGGTCGTTTAGAGGCACTATTCGAGTTGAAAAGTGCCACTATTCCAGAAGAAAGTCCGGAAGCCTTTAGGAAGCCCCTATATATATACACAGCCCTTTTTTATTTTTATATAAATAAAAAGGGCGATATATAGGGGGGCTTCCTAATAGGGCACCGGTTGATCACTTTCGGTGAATGGCAAGGAGGGGCTCATCATCCGACTGACGGAAATTTTATAAAATTTCTAAATTGGCACGTTTTAATGCGCTTTTTGCAAGCCTTTCGTATACAAGACCCAGTTCTGCAAATCGTTGAATTGAAGAGTGAGCTGCTTTACGGACAGCGATATTATTCCCCTGAAGTGCTGCTACGGCCTGGTCAATGAATTCATTTATTCCACATTCATTAGGTTCGCGCTTAGCCATGAAGATGCGTGAGAGAATATGGAAGCCGCAAAGCTGATACAGTTCCTTGTCGGATGCCATCCACTGATATGCTTTCTCAGGAGCGAAGGGCAGATACTGATACAGGTTGAAGGCAGCTTGTTCTGCTATCTCCTGTTCTGTTGTCTGTTCCATCCAGATATCGATAACCTCTGGAAGGACCTCTTCTGGAGGCATGATCATAGTGGCGAGGATCTTACATTCGCGCACGTCCTCCTTCCATAGTGCTATGGCAAGGTCATAGTTATAGCCTATCTCATCTGCTTTCTGACGAAGACGGGGCAATGTGGCACCCCAGTTCAGTTTATAGTTAAGCCCCTTGTCACGCATCGATTTGGCAACGGCTCCATCCATCATAAGACGAAACGACTGCTTTATCTCCTTTACGACTTCGCGAACCTCCTTATAATCCTTTATCATTTTTCCGTCAAATCAATGTCCCATATTCCTGTCCGTACCTAAGCATCTGGTGGGCATAGTCTTCACCATAATATACCTGAACATCAGCGATATCTCCATTTTTGTCATATACCGGTAACAGCTGTGGATTGATGAATCCTTTGTAAGGCGCAAGATTTAGCCTCTGATACCTCTCAAGGATCTCTGTATGCAACCTGGCATCAACCTTTACGGCATATTGTTCCACCAGTTTTCTTGCTGCTTCATAGTCGCCCTCACTCTTTATGCGCTGAATCTCTGCCAGTAGCTTGGCAACAAGACTTCTCACCTGTTCGTAGTCTGAAATCTCCATGTAAGTCTTCCCATCCCGTTGTATGAGATGTATCACATTGCCGTTCTCATAACACCAACGGGCAATGAGTGCACGATTACGCATATGTGCTTCCTCTATCTGATGACCTGGCTTTATTCGAATCAGCTGGGTCATCAGTCCGTTCATCATATAAGTGTAATACTGCGACTTATATGCCTCCATGTCAGGCGTCAGTCCCAATTCCACAAGTTTCTCATCTGCAATATAATAGAGTCCGAAGAGATCGGCTCTTGTTTCTTCGATGGTACTGCCATATGCCTTCAACGCGTCGGGATCTGTTCCTGGCAGCAGTTGTCCGCTACCGTGTCCCAGACACTCGTGGAGATCTGTATGTAGGTCATCACACACATCACCGTATTTCTCAATGAGTTCCAAAGTGGCATCGTCAATGACAAACTCTTCCTTGAACCCGTTGCCGTGAGCTGCTTTATTGTATGCATCAGTGATGTTGCTGATGGTTATACTCTTTGAACCATACTGAGCACGTATCCAATCGGCATTAGGAAGGTTAATGCCTATTGCTGTCGACGGATATTCCTCGCCTCCGAGCATAGCAGCACAGATGACGTTTGCTGTTACTCCCTTAACCACCGGTTTGCGGAAACGTGCGTCGACAGGCGAGTGATCCTCAAACCACTGAGCATTATTGCTGATTGTCTGGGTACGGTGTGTGGCTTCTTCATCGATATACTCAACAAGTCCTTCCCACGATGCCTTCAATCCCAAAGGATCACCATATACCTCGATGAATCCGTTAATGAAATCAATGGTTGCATCATGTTCTGAAACCCATTCGATTGAATATTTATTGAAAAGTGCTAAATCTCCTGTTTTATAATAACTTATGAGAGTGTCTATCAGCCGCTTTTGGCGTTCATTTTCTGCATAGTCTTTAGCTTTCTCCAGCCAAAAGATAATCTTACGGATAGCAGGACCGTACAGTCCGTCGGCACACCATACCTTTTCTTTTATTTCTCCATGATCTTTGACTAATGTGGAATTGAGTCCATATAATGGCGGTTCCTTGCAGTCTGCATACCGTTCTTTCATGCGTGCATAGAAGTCCTCTGCCTCCTGTTGCGTCACTCCATCATAGAAATTACATGCTGAAGTAACTACCAGATCCTCACCATTGGCCTTATTCACTCGTTTTGGCAAGTATGAAGCATTGAAAATCGCAGGCCAGATCTTATTGCAAAGTTCATCTAAAGATGATATCTCTTTACCTATAGGCAACCTGGTGACATCCACCGTCTTCAATGCTTCCTTGAGAAACTGCTCAGAGAATCCCGGTTCAAATTTCTCGCAACCATAGTGATGGTATATTCCATTCGAGAACCATATCCGTTTGAGATATACTTCAAAAGCACGAAACTCATCAGTGTCGTGAGGAATGTCGGCATCGGTATATACCGTTTCTAATGTCTTACGTATCAGGAGATTGTGCTTACCGTTCTGATCAAAGATGATATCACGACCAAAAAGAGTCGCTTTGGCAAGATAAAATATGAATATCTTCTGCCTAAGCGACAATTTTTCAAAACCATTAAGATGATAGCGAAGCAATTGCAAATCAGCAAACCGTTCGCTCTGATAAATAAAATCCACTATTCAGTACCCTCCTACTCTGCTAATCTCTTCTTACGTGGCTGCTTCACCATTGCAGGGTGCTGCTGAAGGTGCTTCAAGCGATACCCACGTGGAGTGATACCCTGAATCTTGTAGAATGAAGCATAGAATGACTGGCGATTAGCAAAACCTACCATATCACTCACCTCTTCCATGCGGAGATTCTGATAACGCTTGTCAACGAGTATTGACATCGCCTCATCGATACGGTACTTGTTGACGAATGATGTGTAGTTCATGTGGAATCTCACATTCACTACAGCAGAGATATAACGGGTGTTTGTCCCCAGATCCTCTGCCAGTTTCTTGGCGGAATAGTCCTTGTCACGATACTTCTTCTGCATGACAATGATATTCATGATCTTTTCCTGCATCTCATCCATCAGTCGTGGACTCACCAAACTGCGATAAGCAGCCTCTTTCTCTTTGAGTTCTGTAATATTATACTTTGCCATATCACGAATTATGGTTAAGTTTATATTAAAATTTTTGCAAATATACAAATATTTTAGATACAAAGCAAGAAAAAACAGATAAAATTTGCAAAAAAGTTGAAAAAAAGTCGCTTTTTCTGTCACTTTTTCATAAAAATGAGGTGTTAAAGGACAGAATTCAGAATAATTTTTTGTAACTTTGCAGAGCAAATTTATAAAAGATGGCAAAGAAAAAGATACTTTTTATCAATCAGGAGATAGCTCCTTACGTACCTGACACTATTATGTCGCTCCAAGGCCGTGATATCCCACAGGCCATTCAGGAGAGAAGTCATGAAATACGCATCTTCATGCCAAAATGGGGTAATATCAATGAACGTAGAGGTCAGCTCCATGAGGTGCAGCGTCTCTCTGGTATGAATCTTATCATCGATGATACAGACCATCCACTCATTATCAAGGTTGCTTCAATTCAGTCAGCAAAGATACAGGTGTACTTCATCGACAATGACGATTATTTCAGTAAGCGTCAGATGGAGCAAGGTGAAGACGGGATTGACTATGCCGACAATGGTGAGAGAGCCATCTTCTTTGCTCGTGGCGTACTTGAGACTGTGAAGAAGCTCCGCTGGGTGCCTGATGTTGTCCACTGTCAGGGATGGATGAGTGCCGTCGTACCTCTTTATATTAAGACAGCATACCACGACGAGCCTTCGTTCACCAATACGAAGGTCATCACATCGCTCTACACAAAAAGCCTTAACAGTGCTCTTGGTGAGAACTTCAAGCGCTGCGTTGAGTTCCGTGATGCAACAGCAGAAATGTTGAAGCCTTATAATGACATTTTTGAATTCGAAGATCTCGGAAAACTCGCTATCGACTATAGCGATGGCATTATCCAGTCAGATATAGAAGTAAACAGCGATCTTCTCAAATATGCACAGGAGAAAGAAAAACCCATTTTGAGATATAAGGAAGAAGGCTTTGCCGATGCCATCGAGGATTTCTATGACCTGATAGCTCCAGATGCACCAGCAGAGGAAACAGAAGACTAAAAAAGATACAGTATACAAACAATGAAATTGAAATTTGTTACAGCGATTGCACTATGCGCAATGGCGATATTTTCTTGTGACGAAAACACCGGCACACTTGGAGACTCGCTTACTGACGAGAGCAACAAACTCGTCGTGACCACCCAGAACTTCGATGTTCTAACAAAATCCATGGCAGTAGACTCTGTCTATTCCAAAGAGCGTCAGTGTTATGTAGGAAGAGTGTTAGACCCAGAGACTGGTACTTATGTTAAGACTACATTCACCACTCAGTTTAATATGATGGAGCATGCCTCCGACCAGCTTCCTAAGAAGGAAGATATCGTCGATTTGGATATTGAAGGCGATGGAGATATCTTAGCCGACTCTTCATATATCATGATCTACTTCGACGTGCCATCAAGTTATGGTGACACGCTTACCACCATGAAACTAAGAGTGTCGGAGCTTAGCAAGGCAATTACCGGTGCCAATACCCGTTACACCAATTTTGATGCCAAGACTGCAGGATATATTCGAAACGACGGTCTGAAGTACGATAAAATGTTTTCCTTACGTGATCTTAACCGTAGTGACAGCATCAGATATCTCGTAGATTCCAACCTGCATCGCAATTCCAGCACCAGCGACAACGGCTGGTATGACTTTATGCGTCTCTGGCTTAATGATCCGTATACTGACAAAGACGGAAAGACTTATCGCAACTACGGGACTTACATTCTCCGTTCATACTATAACCATCCTGAATATTTCAAAAACTCATATTCGTTTATCAATAATGTATGTCCCGGATTCCATTTCGAGACAATCGATGGCATAGGCTTGATGGCGAGAATCAAGGAGATAAGCTTGTATGTGTTCTATAATTTTATTAATAACGGACGTACCTCGAAGACTTATCTTATGGCTACATCTACAGAAGAGGTTGTTCAGACCTCAACTATTGTCAACGATAAGGAAGCAATAAAGACTCTTGTTGCCGACAATAGTTGCACATATGTAAAGTCACCTGCAGCGATATTCACAGAGGTGGAGCTGCCTATCGATGACATCTGTACCTCCCACCCCACCGACTCTCTGCTGTCAGCAAAGGTTTCTTTCCAGCGTCTGAACAATTCCAGCGACTCTCCTGAGTTGGCTTTCTCCAAGCCTTCATCGCTGTTGCTTATAGAGAAAGACAGTCTTAACTCGTTCTTCCTGAAGAACAGCACTTACAATAATACCTATGCTTACCAGGGTTCACTCACAAGTAATGCCTATACATACAGCAATGTCTCAAACCTCATCTCGCGCATGTATAATAAAAAGGTTAAGGGAATGAAGAGTGATCCTAACTGGGTGGAAAAGCATCCGGACTGGAACAAGGCTGTGCTCGTTCCTATCGAGGAGGTAACAGTAACTTCGTCTTCGTATTACACCTCTACTTCAAGCACCATAGCCCTGAAGAACAAGATGGGTCTGTCGAGCACTCGACTGATAAGGGGTACTGCTGCATCGCCTATCAAGATGGAGGTTATTTACGCGAAATTCAAGGAGTAGGTATATGGCCGACGGATTTCTCGAGAAACATCATGAAGACTATGAGGCCCGCAAAGCCGCATGGCTGAGAAAGAAAAAACATCTGCCTAAGGCAGGCAAACGACAATTAGAGCGCCCCGATGACGAGGCGCTCTAATTCTTATCTTATAACCTTAAACTTGGCGAATTTCAACAGTAGTTGTTTTGTACCGGTATTGTGGAACTGAACAGTAGCTTTTGTATTCTCACCCGTTCCCTCGATCTTTATTATCTCACCGACACCAAAACGCTGGTGTTCGATGGTATTGCCTACATGCAGTTCTCCGGCACAGGAATCTACTGCTTTCTCCTGTTGTCTTGGAGCAACGGCTCTTGGTTTCGGATCAGCCTTGAACTGCGTTGCTACTGGCCTTGGGTTCTGCATCCACGACTTACGAGATCTGAAGAACGACTGCTCTACCCCGCCCTCTGATTTCACGTCTATCAGCTCTGGGTCTATATCCTGAATGAATCTCGATGGTGTGTCATACTCCATCTTTCCATATCTGAAACGATTCTGCGCACATGTCAGAATACAGTGTTTCTCTGCTCGTGTGATGGCAACATATAGCAAGCGTCGTTCTTCCTCCAGTTCCCGCACCGAGTTAGTACACATCGGACTAGGGAAGATATTCTCTTCCAGTCCTACCACAAACACGGTAGGAAACTCCAGTCCCTTTGCTGAGTGAATAGTCATCAGTGTCACCTTATCGTTAGAGTCACCCTCATCACTGTCCAGGTCTGTAAGCAGAGCCACCTCCTGAAGGAAATCCGGCAGATACACCTGTTCTGCCATATCCTCCTCATGACGACTCTCAACAAAGTCCTGCATACCGCTAAGAAACTCCTCGAGGTTCTCCTGTCGTGAGATATCCTCCGGGTTACGTCCAGAATAGATATCCTTGCTCATACCTGAGTTCATGATGATGTCATGTCCCAAGGTATACGCATCCTCAGTAACGAGACGTCCTATCCATCCCTCGATAAGTTCCCTGAATGCCTGCAACTTCGTCATCGTTCCCTTGCTCACATCCATCGGGAAAAGCACAGGCTCCTTTATCACCTGCCACAGACTGACTCCGAATTTCTGTGCTGTCTGAGCTATCTTTCCCACGGTTGTATCTCCGATGCCTCGGGCCGGATAGTTGATGATTCGTTTAAAGGCCTCTTCATCATAGGGGTTTGCCACCAGTCGGAAATAGGCTATCACGTCTTTTATCTCCTTACGCTGATAGAAACTCAAGCCTCCGTAGATACGATACGGGATATTATCCTTACGCATCTGTTCCTCAAAGCTGCGGCTCTGTGAGTTCGTGCGATACAGGATAGCGAAGTCGCTCCAGTTGCAGTGGTCTTCTCTTCGTAACCGCTTGATGTCCTGCGTCACTATCATAGCCTCTTCCTTATCCGAATAGGCAGGCTTCAGCTGCAACTTCTCTCCATGCTCATTCTTCGAGAAAACATTCTTTGGTATCTGTCTTTCGTTACGCCTGATAAGTGAATTGGCAGCCTGAACAATAAGCTGTGTAGAACGATAGTTCTGTTCCAGTTTAAACAACTTCGCATTATCATACAGACTCTGGAAATTAAGGATATTGTCGATGTTTGCCCCTCTGAAACTATAGATACTCTGTGCATCGTCGCCAACCACGCATACCTTCTGTCGTTCCTTGGTCAACAGGTATACTATCGCCTGTTGAGCGTAGTTAGTGTCCTGATACTCATCCACAAGCACGAAATGAAATCTCTCCACGTATTTCCTTCTTATCTCCTCGTGATTCTGGAAGAGCAGCCATGTCTGAACCAGGAGGTCGTCGAAGTCCATAGCATTAGCCTGACGGCATCGCTCAGCGTATCTGATATAAATGTTTTTCACCTCAGGGCGTTTCTGCTCCGCATCATAAGCCGCCGAAGGACTCGATGCGTAGGCCTGTGGCAACAGCAGATGGTTCTTTGCCATTGAGATACGGTCGGCAACAGATGCAGGCTTATACACCTTATCGTCGAGCTGCATCTCCTTGATGATAGTCTTCACAAGTGAACGGGCATCGCTCTGGTCGTAGATGGTGAAGTTAGAGTTATATCCTAACCGTTCTGCCTCATTACGAAGAATACGGGCAAAGACACTGTGGAAGGTACCCATCTGCAGATACCTTGCACGCTCCTCGCCTACAAGCCTTGCGATACGATCCTTCATCTCTCGCGCGGCCTTGTTGGTAAACGTAAGTGCCAGAATCTGCCACGGGGCCATCCCCTGTTTCAGCAGCCAGGCTATCTTATAGGTAAGGACTCTTGTCTTCCCCGAACCTGCACCTGCTATTACAAGACTGGCCCCGTCGCAGTATTCTACCGCCTGACGCTGACTATCATTTAGCCGGCTTAGCATCAGCCTTTGAGTCTTTCTTCTCGTCAGCCTTCTTTGCTACTGGCTTGTAACGTTTGTTCAGACCGTTGATAACGTCCTGGGTGATATCATACTTCTTGTCGGCAAATAGGATATTGTCGCCAGCCTTTGAGAGAATAATGTCATAATGCTTGTCGTTGTTGTATGCCTTAAGGAAGTTCTGCAGTGAGTCACGCAAAGCTTCGTTGAATTTTGCAGTCTCGATGGCGAGTTCATTTTCCAGACGTGCCTGCAGAGTCTGCAGATCCTGCTGCTGACGCTGGATGGCTGCCTGCTGACTCTCTGCCTGCTGACGGCTTGTGAAACCGTTATTGTTGAGCTTCTGCTGGAAGTTAGCTACTGCTGCCTGAAGGGCGTTGCCTTTCTGGTTGAGGGTGTTACGGGCATTGTTGCTCTTCTTCTCGAGGGTTACGCTGTAGTCCTTGGCAAAGGTGTACTGAGTCATCAGTGAGTCAACCTCTACATAGGCAATTTTAATACCTGTAGTGTTTGCATCAGCGCTTGAAGGCTGATTGTCCATCTTTGGAGCGGCATTGTTGCACGATACCATCATAGCTGCGATGGCCAGTGCTGGAAAAATGTACTTTTTCATCTTTTCGTTTGAATGATTCCTTATTTTTATTTTAAATTTTGTCTTTCACTGACCGCAAACTCACTCTTCCTCCTCATCTCCTTGTCCTGGTCCATTACACAATGGATACCTCTTTCCTTCATCGCTTCGGAGTCGTGAATATGCTGCGACTTAAACTCTCCCTGGCGCACAAAAAGCACTCTTACGAGGAAAAATACCATCGCGATAGCAATTATTAACGTCGATATGAGCAGAGTTTCAATCATTTTTTGTACTTTTGCGGGTGCAAAGTTACGAATAAGCAAGCAAAAAACCAAATTAATTTGTGAAATCAATTATAAAAACGTATTAATAATGAATAAAAACGACTTAAAACCAGCATCAGTCTTTGCTGAATTTGCTAAGATTAACGAAATTCCGCGTCCATCGAAGCGCGAAGAGAAAATGATTGACTACCTCCGCAACTGGGGCAAGAGCCATAATCTCGATACGAAAGTCGACGAGACAGGTAATGTCATCATCCGTAAACCAGCTACCAAGGGTATGGAGAACTGCAAGACAGTCATCCTCCAGAGTCATATGGATATGGTTTGCGACAAACTCGTGGATGTGGAGTTTGATTTCGACAAGGACGCCATCAAGACATATATCGACGGAGAGTGGCTTACAGCTGAGGGTACTACCCTTGGGGCCGATGATGGTATCGGCTGTGCCATCGAACTTGCCATACTAGGTGCCGATGATATCGAGCACGGACCTATCGAGTGTGTCTTCACCCGTGATGAAGAGACAGGACTCTCTGGTGCTGAAGGTATGAAGGCAGGCTTCATGACAGGCGATTACCTTATCAACCTCGACTCTGAGGATGAGGGCGAGATATTCGTCAGTTGTGCCGGAGGCCGTAACACTCAGGCAAAATTCACCTTCACCCGTCAGGATGCTCCTCAGGGCAGTTTCTTTATCAAGGCTTCGATAAAGGGTCTCGTTGGTGGTCATTCCGGAGACGATATCAACAAGAAACGTGCCAACGCCATTAAGATCCTTGCCCGTTTCATCTTCCAGGAGATGAAACGTTATGAGGGCATCTGTCTGGCTCAGTTCCATTCCGGCAAACTTCACAATGCCATCCCACGCGACGGATACTTCGTTATCGCTGTGCCCAATGGTTTGAAGGAGAATATACGTGCCGACTGGAATATCTTCGCCACGGAGGTTGAGGATGAGTTCCATGTTACCGACACTCAAATGGTATTCTCGATGGAGAGCACTGATGCTGAGAAAATCATCGAACCTGCCATAGCCAAGAATTTCGTATGGGCAGTCCAGGCTGTCGACAATGGTATCTATGCCATCTGTCAGGATGAGGCTCTCGGTGGAATGGTTGAGACGTCGAGCAATATCGCCAGCATTCACACTCTTGACTCTACAATAGAGATTCTGAGCAGTCAGCGCAGTAATGTGATGTCAAACCTCGATAATATGTGTGCCACCATCCAGGCGACCTTCGAGCTTGCCGGTGCAGAGGCAATGTCGAGCGACGGCTATCCCGCATGGAAGATGAAGGCCGACTCAAAGCTTCAGGAGATTGTGGTTGCCTCGTATGTAAAACTCTTCGGTCATAAGCCTGTGGTTCGTGGCATACATGCCGGACTGGAGTGCGGTCTTTTCTCTGAGCGTTATCCCAACCTCGACATGGTAAGCTTCGGTCCTACCCTGCGATTCGTTCATACTCCTGACGAGCGACTTCATATCCCTACTGTTCAAATGGTATGGGATCATCTGCTCGATGTACTAAAGAACATCCCACAGAAATGAAGTCTTCGCGCGCATATATATTATTAGGAGTGGTTATGCTGCTGCTTGCTTCGTGCGGGCAGCAGTATGCAGCCAAACAGAAAGTAAAGAATTTCGTAAAGGAGCATGCCACAGAGGAGATAGACATCACCTCGTTTTCCGACCTCGATTCCACACGTGTCATCAGCGACTCATTGCTTCAGGTCATGCGGAAGAATGCCCTCAGCGATCCGTTGTTCAAAGATGTCCGTCTGGGAGATGTACCGAAGTCGTCTACACTGCTCTATATCCGAATGCGATATGGCGAGGATAGTCTGATGCAGTCCAAGACCTTCTATTTCGACCGTGATCTCAATGAGATAATTGCCATAAAATAAAAACGTTATGACATGCCAACAAAATATTACTTTAAAGCGATGAGTAGGATTATTAACTTGCTACTGGTTGCCACCCTTATCTGTGGTGCAACTGTATTTGCATCATGTTCCAACGACACGGGTGATAACCCCTCACCCTCCAGCAGTCAGGAGCTGGAAGAGAATATTGTCGGCCTCTGGTGCGAGGAGTTCGAGTATAAGGATGTAACCGAGAACGGCAAACCCTTCAATCGTGCCTTGATAGTAGTAGAGGCCAAAGCCGACCATACTGGCTATATAGCGCTGGCTGTGTTTGACGATTATTTCAACGAGCCGCTTGAGATTTACGGCGGTCCTAAGGATGCACCGTTCACATGGCAGGTGACAGCCGAAGGAGAAATCACTCTGACAGACCTGGTTACAGACTCGTCCGTCAAGTCGCGCAGTACACATAGTGACAATAGCAACAGTAGCTTTGTCAATATTGGTAATATAACTATGAATTATACATCGAGTGGCATCGCCTTCAGCAATGCATCCCATCAGGGTTCACTTACCAGAGCTGCAAGCAACAATAGCAGTTTGATTCAGGACTGGATGGCGAAGTCTACCCTCCCTCGTGCCTGCATCACCGACAGCATCCCGGTGTTGCTCTTCCCCGACTACATGAACTATGTGTTCAACTACCCGTCTGTCGACCCCTTTGGCAATCCATGCACACTCAGCGGTACCATTACAATCGACAAGTCATACAAAGAGCCCTTCAAAGGAATTTTGCTTTACAACCATTTTACGATCTATGCCACCACGCAGGCACCTTCGCGTGGAGCCATCGAGTTCCCGACGGGAGCTGCCCTTACTCACTTCATCGTCGTAGCCCCCGACTACTATGGCTTCGGTATCACCGAGAAGGAACCGCAGGCTTACTGTATCTCACAGACCAACGGACGCGCCTCGCTCGATGCCTACCTCGCTGCCAAGCGATTGATAGAAAACCTGGATGTGAAGAAGAACGACGACTTCATCATCGCAGGCTATTCTGAGGGTGCGCAGACCACGATGGGTGTATTACGTGAGATTTCAGTGCGCCATCCTGAGGTGAAGGTGAAGCGAGCTTTCGCTGGCGACGGTCCTTACGACATCAACTCGATGTATGATGCCATCTCCAAAGGCGATACCGATATGCCTAGCACCGTATGCAACGTACTCTATGCCTACAACCACTTCTTCCAGTTGGGGTACGATATCCACGATTATCTGAAAGATCCTGTTGCCTCGAACTTCGATGAGTGGTTCCTCAGCAAGAAGTACAAGCGCAAGGCTCTCGACGAGGAGCTTATCAAGACCAAGAAGACTAGTGATATCTGCACACCTTCCGTCCTCGATGTCAGAAGTCCCCTGTCGCAACGTTTCAAGGAAGCCTTCAGAACGGATGCTCTCACCAGTGGCTGGACACCCCGCAACGATTTAGATATAATGCTCTTCCATGATAAGAAAGACGATGTGGTACCCGTGGAAAACTACTATGCCATGAAGAAGTTTCTCGATGATCATCATATCAAGACAGAAGGGTTTGTCGATGAGTACAGTTCAGAAACTATCAAGGAGGCGGGCATAAGTAACCATGAGACATCAGCCCTTACCTTCTTCCTCAAGATTGTAGAGTGGATAAGGGCAAACTATTAAAAATGATACTTCTATGCAGACAAGATTCAAAAATAATACAAAGATTGCCGACATCATAATCACCTCTGTCGGTGGTATCCTCTCAGTTGGTATCATGCTTTATGGCATCTATCATTTTGGACTAAGCCAGACATGGCCTGAGCTGGTGCTTAACATATTTTACATCGCCTGTCTGGCGATGATATGGATGTATTTCTTCAACTACCACATCACCACTCATCAGTTCAACTACTGGTGCTCCATCTCGGCAGGCATGACCGTGCTGCTGCGTGACATTCTGTTTGCACCGCCCCTGGCCAACCTCGCCCTGCGCTCGGCCACTTTCACTCTCTCGGTGCTGTTGCTCTGCACGCTGACTTACTTCTATGCCCGAAGGGAATGGAAGAGCTACACCAAGCGCAACCTGTGGATTATTTTCGCCATAGATGCGCTCATTGCAACAATCTATCATATCGACATCATGTATTTTGAGATTGCCGACGAATATACCAACTACATGCTTACCGAGATATGGATACGCCCCACCATCATCTATGGTCTGGTGGCCTGTTTCGTCACAGAATCTAAAGAGGAAAGCAATTGAATAAAGTCAGAATTATGCCGTATGCCAGACTGTCTATCCAGACTTCATGGCAAAATATGAAATTGTCCTGAAGGACTGAAATGGTAAGATTGTGAAGCGAATGACAACCACCTTTATTTATACATTTTTCGGATAAAATTTGGAAGTATAGATAAAAGGTTGTAACTTTGCAGCGAAAAATTAAGATTATGAAGAAATTATTGATAGCATTTTGCGCTTTAGGCTTGATGACCGCATGTCATAAAGACGACAATAAGGAAGAAGAGGCTGGACGTACTGTATTGATATATATGGCAGCCGAAAACAATCTAGGATATGACAACTATGGCAATCGTTTTGCCTATTATGACATTTCTGAGATTAAGGCCGGTGTAAAGGACATCGGCAACAACCATTTGGTGGTATATGTCGACAAATGTAATGACCCGGATGAAGAGTACAACGACCCTACCCCATACATGCTCCACTTCCATGAAGGGAAGCTGCAAGACTCTATCCCCTTTAAAGAGTCTCTTACCGCAGACGCAGCGGTGCTGGAACAGGTGGCAAGACAGGCTTTCAACTCGTGGCCGGCTAAAAGCTATGCGCTATGCCTATGGGGACATGGTACAGGATGGGTTATCAAAAACGACTCTGTGGCGTATAACTCAAGAAAGAGAGCCTATGGTGGTGATACAGGCAATAATACATACAGTTCATCCGGAAGATATTGGATGAATATTCCATCAATGAAACTGGCGCTGTCGAGACTGCCTCACCTGGACTATATCTTTGCCGACTGCTGTAACATGATGTGTCTGGAAGTAGCTTATGAACTGAAAGACTTGACAGATTATCTGTTTGGATCGCCTGCAGAAATTCCTGCCGTTGGTGCTCCTTATGAAGATATAGTCAAGGAAATGTTTAACACTAATATTGCCAGCGTCTATACGAACATCATCGACCTGTATTGTGCCAAAGAGTCTGTGCCTCTGTCGTGCATTAAGACCAGCGAGATGTCTAATGTGGCAAATGCTACTAAGGCGGTGCTGAAGAATATGAAGGATAAGCATGGAGACTCTTTTAAATATCCGGATATGACGGGACTGATTCATTACTATTATAGAAATGATAGTAAGCAGCAGTATTATGATGCTAATGACTTCGTGCTGAAATATGCAGATACAGACCAGTACAACACATGGAAGCAGGTTTTAGACAAAGCGGTGATATACAAGAGAATAGCGAAATCGTGGGATACCGACACATTCTGGAATCCGTACTATACAGACTTTGAAATGACTGATGCGAAGTTTGGAGGAGTGAGCATGTTCGTACCTACATCTTATCAGAAGACTACAGAGAATAAGTCCATTGAGCAGATGGGATGGTATTATGCAGCTGGATATGCAGATATAGGCTGGAAGGAGTAATAATAAATAAAAAGAAGAGGCTGACGAATTATTTCTCAGCCTCTTCTTTTATCTCGTGGATTACGACTTTTATCTTAGATATGCGGTGCTCGTGGAGCTCCGTCACCTCAAAGGTGAAGTTTGCGAAATCGATTCGCTCATGGAGCTCGGGGAAGTCACCCTTTATCTCGAGCAGTAGGCCTGCCAGTGAGTCGGCATCGCCCTCAACCTCCTCGAAGGTGTCATCATCAATATCCATTATCTTAAAAAAGTCGGAAAGCAGGGTCTTGCCTTCAAACAAGTAGGTGTTGGCATTGATGCGAACGTAACTCTTCTCTTCCTCGTCGTACTCGTCATTGATCTCGCCTACTATCTCCTCAAGGATATCCTCTAGAGTGATGATGCCACTGGTACCTCCGAACTCATCGACCACGATGGCAATATGTACCTTGTTAGCCTGGAACTCACGCAGCAGGTCGTCGATTTTCTTCGTCTCTGGTACGAAATACGGCGGACGGATAAGCGACTGCCAACGGAAGGTGGCGGGTTTGGAAAGATGTGGCAACACATCCTTGATATACAATATTCCACGAATATTGTCGATAGAATCCTGATATACGGGGATACGAGAGTAATTATTCTCTACGATACACTTGATGACATCGGGGAACTTACTGCGGAAGTCGAGGTCTACAACATCCTGACGACTGGTCATCACCTCCTTGGCTGTCTCATCACCAAAGCGCACGATGCCCTCGAGCATGTTCTTTTCGTCCTTAAGCTCCTCTTCGTCTGTGAGCTCGAGTGCCTGTTCGAGGTCATCCACGCTGAGCACATGACTCTCATGCTGCACCACCTTAGATGCCCAAATGCCTGAGCGGATAAGCACAGAGGCGATGGGATAGAAGAGTTTTCTAAGTACGATAATGCCTCCCGCAAACTTACGGCACATGGCAAGTGCGTGTTGTCTGCAATAAACCTTAGGCATTATCTCACCGAAGAGCAGCAAGAGAAACGTTAGGAGAACAGTTATCACTAAGAACTCAAGCCACAAAGCTCCAGGACCGAAGTAGATGAGGTGATGGATGAAATAGGTGGAGAGCATGATGATGGCCACATTCACGAGATTGTTTGTAATAAGTATCGTGGCCAGCGTTCGCTCAGAGTCTTCGCCAAAGGCAAGGATCTGTTTGTCTGTCTCATGATTACTCTCCTCAAGCTCGTTGAGGTCATTGGGAGAGAGCGAGAAAAACGCTATCTCAGAACCTGAGGCAAAACCGGAAAAGATAAGGAGTACAGCGGCAAGTATTGCCGCAAAGATGGCTCCCATGGAGGGAGCCATGATTGTTACTTCACTAAATATTTGTTGAAGATAGTCCATTTTACAAAATTAGAATGGCAGACCGCTGCCCTGTTCACCATCAGAAGTTGCCTGTGGTGCAGGTGATGGCTGGGCGGGAGCTTCGGTAGAAGGTGAGGATGTTTTAGAACCGCCGAGCAGTTCCATATTGTCAGCCCAGATCTCTGTAGCATAGCGTTTCTGCCCCTGCTTATCATCATAAGAAGTGTAGCGGATGCGACCTTCGATATAGAGTCTGTCGCCTTTGTGAACATACTTCTCAATAATCTCTGCGAGTTTTCTCCAGAGAATCACATTATGCCAGTCGGTGTGTTCCGGTACCTGAGTACCGTTCTGAAGTGTATAGCCGCGCTCAGTGGTTGCAAGACGTACACGAGCTACTGCTACTCCCTGATCCACATAACGAACTTCGGGCTCCTGCCCTACGTTTCCAATAAGCATTACTTTGTTCATAGTTATTAATAATTTAAAAGGTTTATAATAAACTACTTGGCAGCGCCTAAGTAGCGGAACTTAAAGTTCTTTCCCTTGGCAGAGGGGAACTGGCTGCGATCGTCGACACGCTCACGTAGATGTTCTACGATACGATTGTAACAGTCCATTCCAGACTCGGCCTTGACGTTGGCGATAAACTGTGTGTCACGATACTGGAACTTTCCTGTGCCGGGAACGAGGAGCACACGTTTGAAATCAATCATTCCCTCGTACCATCCGGGACGTACCTCGTTTAGTTTTACCAATGCAGGGGCTTGGGCCTTAGGGGTTACGATAGGGATTGTATGTAGTGCCTTCTTTTCTTTGAAGTCTTCCATTGTTGCTGCTTCTGTCTTGATGATGATAAAGTATACTCTTGGACGGACCTTGTAACGCTTGGGATACAACACTTCGCTCCCTGCATATTGGCGGATGTCAGCCTCCAAAACAGGATTAAGATCTATTTCATCTATTGAACTGAGAAAATTTATAGCTTCGTCGACACTCGTTACCAGCGTCTCTTGGTCGAAATACCTTAAATATAGATTCATCGTGGATAAATAAAAAATGATGTTTTCCTAAAAAAAAGAGCGGAAAACGGGACTCGGACCCGCGACCCCAACCTTGGCAAGGTTGTGCTCTACCAACTGAGCTATTTCCGCAGTCTTAAAAATATGTGAAGAGGAGGAGACTCGAACTCCCACGTCGCAATTGACACTACCCCCTCAAAGTAGCGCGTCTACCAATTCCGCCACCTCTCCAACATACATAAATGCTGAATAAAAAAGAGTGCCCAGAACAGGACTCGAACCTGCACGCCTCGCGGCACACGCACCTGAAACGTGCGCGTCTACCAATTCCGCCACCTGGGCATTTTGAATCATCAAGGCCATTCCTTGATGCCTCTTTTTTGTTCAATAAGTGAGCGGAAAACGGGACTCGGACCCGCGACCCCAACCTTGGCAAGGTTGTGCTCTACCAACTGAGCTATTTCCGCGTTTTATCCTCTCTTGAGGGCCATCTCTCTTGATTGCGGATGCAAAGGTAATGCTTTTTTCGGAACTGGCAAACTTTTTTCGTAATTTTTTTCAAAAAAAGTGTCATTTTATCGAAAAATGACCTATTTCGGGGCTCTAATCCATACGATTTCTGTAATCTTCATACGTAAACCGACGTAAGATCTCCAGTTCGCCATTCTCATGAAGCATGCCTATCGAAGGATGGGAAATACCGTTAAAAGTGTTAGTCTTGACTGTCGTGTAATGGATCATGTCCTCGAAAATCACCTCTTCACCTATCTGAAGTTTGTGATCGAAGAGCCAGGAAGACATAAAGTCACCGCTGAGACAACTGTTACCGCCAAGACGGTAAAGTGAATTATGAAGAGTGAAGAGTGAGGAATTGGAGTCATCCATGTGCTGGGCGCCGCGAACATCGGGATAATATGGCATCTCGAGACAGTCGGGCATGTGACAGGTGAAGGAAACGTCGAGGATGGCGGTACGGATGCCCTTGTCCTCAACGATGTCTACCACGTGAGATACGAGAGGACCTGTCTGCCAGGCAAAGGCACTACCGGGCTCGAGGATTACCTTCAGCCAAGGATAACGCTTATGGAAATCCTGCATCATAGAGATAAGGAGATCAATGTCATAATCCTTACGGGTCATCAGATGACCACCCCCGAAGTTTATCCACTTCAGTTGAGGGAACCATTTGGCAAACTTCTCCTCGATATGTACGAGGGTGCGCTGGAACACATCTGCCCCACTCTCGCAATGACAATGACAATGGAATCCCTCGATGTCGGATGGCAGTTGCTCAGGCAGCTTATCTGCAGTAACACCGAAACGGGTGCCAGTAGCACATGGATTATATAATAATGTGCCTACCTCCGAATACTCCGGGTTAACCCTCAGACCCAGCGACACACCAGCGGCGCGCTCGTGATAATGCTCATACTGAGTAAGCGAGTTAAACGACAGATGAGATGAACATCTCACTATCTCGTCTATCTCATCGTCGGTATATGCCGGAGAGAAGGTGTGGGCAGGTGCCCCGAATTCCTCAAAAGCCAGACGGGCCTCGGAAAGAGAGCTGGCTGTTGTGGCATTGATATACTCGCGAAAGATGGGAAATGTCTTCCAGAGGGCGAAGGCCTTAAACGCAAGGATAATCTCTATATCTGCTTTCGCCGCAACATCAGCGATAAGCCTGAGGTTGCGGCGAAGCTTTTTCTCTTCTATAATATAAATAGGTGTAGCCATTACTCCTTTAATAGTGGAACAGTAAAACTGAAGGTTGAACCCTGACCCTCGACAGACTCTACGTAACAGTCGCCACCATTCTTGCGTGCGAAGTCCTGACAGAGCTGAAGTCCGAGTCCAGAACCTTCTTCGCCACCGGTACCATAGGTGGTCTCTCCCTTATGGAAGATAGTGTCGATTCGATCTGCTGCGATACCAACACCTTGGTCTTTCACGCTGACACGGGCAAAGTCTCCCTCATTAGCCATAAGAATCTGGATGGTGGAATTCTCAGGAGAGAACTTGATGGCGTTAGACATGAAGTTACGCAACACGGTCTTCAACATATCATTATCAGCCTTCACTTTCATAGGATCCTCTGTCTTTTGCAGGTCGAGGGTTATATGTTTTGTCTGGGCTATCATCTCAAAGATCTCTACAACACCTGGGATGATATCGTTGAGGTCGAGATCCTGAAGCACGACATTAAGACGACCTGTCTGACTCTTTGTCCATTTCAGAAGGTTGTCGAGAAGGTCGTGCACCTCCTCTGACTCTCTGTTTGCCTGATCAAGGAGAGTATATAGCTCAGGACCTACTGTCTCTTGAGATGTTGACTGCACCACGAGATTGAGCACCATACGGATGCTCGCCATAGGAGAACGAAGGTCATGAGCGATAACGGAATACATTTTATCGCGGTTATTAAGCGTGGCCTTCAGTTCTTTATTCTGCTTCTCGATGATTCGCTTAGCTGCAACGAGGGATATCTGCTGCATCACACGCATAACAAGCTCCTCCTTGTTGAAGGGTTTGGTAAGGAAGTCGCTGGCTCCTACCTGGAATCCCTTTACAAGGTCCTGAGGGGTGTTAAGCGCCGTGAGGAAGATGATGGGTATATCCTTGAGCTCGTCATCCTTCTTCATGATAACGGCTGTGTCGAAGCCATTGATGTCGGGCATCATCACGTCAAGAAGAATAAGATCGGGGTGTTCCTTGCGAGCCTGCTCTATACATGCATTACCGCAATTAGCGGTACATACCTGGAATTTCTCGTTGGTAAGTAATATCTTAAGCAACAAAACGTTGCTCATCACATCGTCGACAATAAGTATCTTATAGTCACTACGGTTTATCTTTGATTCTAATGTTGATCCAGCGTCCATTGTTTAACGTTGATTATTCAATCTGCAAAAATAATGGAATAATTTGAGATTTCCAAATTATTCCACTACTTTTTTGCTTTTTCGCCTTTGAAATGAGAAATTTCGAGGAAAACTAGCCCGAAAATGACTTGTTTTAATAGAACTTGAAGTATCTCTTGGCGTTGTTGTAAGAAATATCCTCTACCATACGTCCGAGGATCTCCATATCACATGGCAGAAGACCTTTCTCCACGTCATTGCCCAGGATATTACAGAGGATACGACGGAAATACTCATGACGAGGATAGCTCAGGAACGAACGGGAGTCGGTGAGCATACCAACGAAACGACTCAGCAGTCCGAGTACAGAGAGAGCATTCATCTGACGAATCATGCCGTCCATCTGATCATTGAACCACCAACCGCTACCAAACTGAATCTTTCCTGGTTCGCCACCCTGGAAGTTACCAAGCATTGTAGCGATAACCTCGTTGGCGCAAGGATTGAGGGTGTAAAGGATGGTGCGTGTGAGTTTGTCTTCCATGTTCAGCTTGTTGAGGAACTTAGACATCGCCTTAGCGGTGTTGAATTCACCGATAGAGTCGAAGCCTGTGTCAGCCCCCAGCTGGTTATACATCTTTGTATTGTTGTCGCGGATAGCGCCATAGTGGAACTGCTGTGTCCAGTCGGCATCGGCATCCATCTCTGCCATAACGGTGAGGAAACAGTTCTTGTACTGACGGATCTCGAGCTCTGAGAGCTGCTGACCACGCATGGCCTTCTCGAAGATGGTCTCAATCTGAGAGTCGGTATACTCCTCGTCATAGAACTCCTCGATACCGTGATCGGAGAGTTTACAGCCGTTAGCCTCGAAGAAGTCGTGACGATTTTTCAGAGCGTCAACCATATCAGCAAACTTCACAATGCTTACTCCGCTAGCCTCTGAAAGCTGTGCAACATACTTTGTGAACTCTGGCTTCTCGATGTTCATCGCCTTGTCAGGACGCCATGCTGGAATCATGATAGGATCATCGGCTGCCTTGTGCTTAGCATACTCGATGTGGTTGTGGAGGTCGTCAACGGGATCGTCGGTAGTACATACACACTCCACATTATAGTGCTTCATCAGACCACGGGCAGAGAACTCAGGCTTCTGGAGTTTCTCGTTACACTCATCGAATATCTCACGGGCTGTCTTTGGAGAGAGCTGCTTCTCAATGCCGAAGGCTGTCTTCAACTCAAGGTGAGTCCAGTGATACAATGGGTTACGGAAGGTATAAGGCACTGTCTCTGCCCACTTCTCAAATTTCTCCCAGTCGGAGGTATCCTTGCCTGTGCAGTATTTCTCGTCGACACCGTTGGTACGCATAGCACGCCACTTATAGTGGTCGCCGCCAAGCCATAACTCGGTGATACTCTTGAAACGATGGTCGTTGGCAACCATCTCAGGGATAAGGTGACAATGATAGTCGATGATGGGCATCTTTGCCGCATGATTGTGATACAGGTCCTGAGCCACCTTAGTCTCAAGAACGAAGTTATCATCATTGAACTGCTTCATAATTTTGTTATTTGTTTTAGAAGTTATTTAAATTTTCTGCAAAGATAACAATAATATCGCATAAAATAACTATCTTTGCAGCAAAATAATTACGTAAACGTTATCTGTATGCAGCGTAGGATTCTACTTATCTATACTGGTGGTACCATCGGCATGAACCGCAACCCGAAGACAGGAGCCCTGGAACCATTCGATTTCGAGCACCTGCTGAACAATGTACCAGAACTAGTGCAGTTTGATACTATCATAGAGACATTCCAGTTTACTCCTCCCATCGACTCCAGCGACATGTCGCCAGCACGATGGACAGACCTCTCACATTGTATAGCAGACCATTACGAGCAGTATGACGGTTTTGTGGTGCTTCACGGCACAGACACGATGGCATATACCGCCTCTGCCCTATCCTACATGCTGGAGAATCTTACAAAGTCTGTGATATTCACTGGGTCGCAGCTACCCATCGGGCAGCTGCGTACTGACGGAAAAGAGAATCTCATATCATCGATAGAGATAGCGGCAGCATGTGATGACGAGGGGCATGCTCTGGTGCCTGAGGTGGGTATCTACTTCAATAGCCATCTGCTGAGAGGCAATCGTACCACGAAACAGAGTGCAGAGGAGTTTAATGCCTTCGAGTCATTCAATTATCCTCATCTTGTAGACGCAGGAGTGAATATCACCTATCACCATGACCGCATCCTGAAGCCCGACTTCTCAAAGGCGATGACACCTCATTTCCGTCTCGACAACAATGTCATAATCTTCTCGCTCTTCCCAGGTATCCGCGAAGACCTTATACGTCATATCATACACACTCCCAACCTCAAGGCCATCGTGATGCGTACCTTCGGATCAGGAAATGCCCCACAGAGTCCTTGGCTGTTGAATGCCCTGAAGGAGGGATCTAAGAGCGGTAAGGTGATAGTAAATATCAGCCAATGTATGCAGGGAGCTGTGGAGATGTCACGCTATGACTGCGGATATCATCTTCAGGAGGCCGGAGTGATAAGTGGAAGGGATATGACAGTAGAGTCTGCAGTAACCAAACTGATGTTTCTTCAGTCTCATTACCCAGACTCTCCTGATATCGTGCGCTCTCTTATGCAACAAAGCATACGAGGAGAGATGACTATTTAAAATGTGTAGCCTATAGTGAAGAGCACCTGATGGCGGTTGTTCTTCACTTCTACGGTATTGCAGAGATTATCATCTGCAGCAAAGTCATTGTCGACGTAATTCATGAATGGCATAAACTCACCCTTCTGAGTGGTATACTGATAGGCGATGGCAAGATTAATATCGTCTAACTGATATCCCAGACCACAAGTTATGCGATTGGTGGCTTTCCAGTTGGTGAAGTCTGTCGCAGTACTGTAATATGAGCCCTCACTCTGCAAAGTACCATCCTTGAATCCATCCTCATTGTACATCGGAGAAACATAGTTGTAACCCAAACGTACTGCCATCTCTGGGATAGGCTTAAGCTCTGCACCTAACTTCAGGGTATACACACCCTTAAGAGTCTGTTCTGTATGACGGTTCATCTCTGCGTCGCTGCTACTCTTCTCACGATAAGTATCTGTCCAGTAGTCATAATATCTTCCCGTGTTGTAGCGTGTGTCGAGAGAACCGTAGTCCGCATACTCGAAGCCAGCGCCGAGGGCAAGCATCTGACCAACTGTATGGCCAAGACTCAAACCAAACTTCCAGGGAGTCCAGAGTTTGAAATCAAGCGCCTCGTTGTTTGAAACGATAGTAGGGTTTTTGCCAGAAATAGATATCGATGTGGAGTTCTCTGTGGTAAGGTTGTAGAAGGTAGGAGTAGCTACAGAGAGTCCGAAACGGAATGGTGACTCCTCGATAGGACGGATGATGACACCTCCCTTGATATCGACACCTGTACCCGAGATCCTACGATCATCGCTGACAAGGATATTGAATCCGTCGAGACTCTCTTTATACTCACCATAGTGCTTATAGTGAACACCATGAATACCGACTGTCAATCCCCAGTAGAAGCGGTCATTGACATTACCGCTCAGGTTGAAGTCATACTCTCCAATATATCCCTTATGATTACGGTTCAAGTTGTAAGCTGAAGCTTCGTCGTAATACCAGGTATTGTCGCTTGTATAAAAATTCAGGTTACGGGTGTACATGTCGTCAAGCTGGTTGCAGGACAGGAAAGGCTTATCGATATTAGGCAATCCTTTTGAATCCGTGCCGTCATAGAGCAAGCCGCTCTTTGCCTTTGCATAGGTGAGTTTGTTTTGAGAGGCAGCCATCAGACGATCCTCAGCAGAAAGGATAAATCCGAAGTTACGACTCTTATGATAGTTGAAGGCGAAGTTGGTATAAGAACTCTCACCGGTACGTATAGAATATACGAATCCTATCTGATCGAAACTCATACGGGTCTTATTAGATCCGGCAAAATCTTTGGCATCCTCCTGGGTATTGAAGCCGAATGAGGTGCTTATGCTTGACTTACGGAACAGGCCTATACCTGCGGGGTTGCTGCTGATGGTGGATATGTCGGCTCCAAGAGCATCCATAGCACCTCCCATACCCACGTAGCGGGCTGTACCGTTGAGATCTTCTGTTGCTATCTTAGCATTCTCATAGGTCTCCTGAGCAACAACGGGCAAAGCCGCTGTCAGGACAAATATTGAAACAAATATCTTCTTCATAACACTATTATCATTTATTTTTTTCTGTTATCATTTAATATCTTAGTGTCTACGCCCTCCGAAAGAGCCTCCGCCACCACCTCCGCTACTACGGCTACCGCCAATGGTTCCGCCACCACTACGGCCACCGCCAAAGGAACCGCTGGAATAACTACCGCTACTGCGGGATGAACTGCCAGAGAAAGAGCCACTACGACTGCTGGAGTATGAACCGCTGTTGCTGCGGTTGCCTCCAAATGTGCCGTAGGAATTGGTCACCCTGCCGTAAGACCCTGAAGAGCCATATCTAGAGTTACGCGCATCGAGAGTGCTGTTGCGAGTACCGCCGGTGCCGAATCGTGAACGGTCTGAGCGTGCTATGCCAGAGCCTCCGAAGGTGCCTGAGCTGTGAATGGTGCTGCGTCCGTTGGATACTCCACGAGATCCACGGAAACTGACACCTCCGTGATGCTGAGTTCCAGTAATGCCATTGTAGGCATAGTAACGACCTCCGACACCTACGTAATAGTAATAACGAGGATAATGCCAGCCATAATAGCCATAATAATATGGTGAATACCATCTATAGCGCCAAGGAGAATACCAGCCATAATACCAAGGATCGAACCAAGGATCATACCATGGGTCATACCATCCGTACCAGCCACTATAGTACCATCCATAAGTTCGATAGTACCAGGGAGAGTGCCACATATAGTCATAGCGGCCTTTCTCGTAGCCTGCCCAGAAGGCGGCATTGTTAGCAATGTCATAGTCATCGAAACGCTGCAATTTCCTTGTGAGTTCGAAGTCCTCAGAATTCAGGGAGTCCAACTTCATAGAGTCGGGATATACTCCTTTCTCAGCGCTGAAATTTATAATGTCGCTATTAGTGGAGTCGCCATCCAAAACCTCATATTTGCTTTCCAAACGATTGTACTCTTCCACAGTACGATTGCTGCCGGAATAGTATGTCTCCTGCTCAGGATAATTATTCTCGACAGTAGCCTTCTTTACCTTCTTCTTCGGAACAAAGTAAAGATCATCGGTCTGTGCCACCATTGACAATGGCAGTAAACCAAACAGGATTGAGATCAGGAAAAACTTCTTCATATTTTCATACATTTATTAATTCACGATGCAAAATTATAATTAATTCTTGTGCAAAATTAAGGAAAAACCCTAATATGAGATAGGATTTTCCCTATTTTTTGTAATTTTGCACCAAAATTTAACATCAAGATGAAATATTACGAAGTGAAATTCGGGATTGTTCCCCTAAATGACGACGCTCGCGATGTGCTTGCGGCAATGGCTGGAGAGGCTGGTTTTGAAACCTTCGAGGAGTCGGAAGATGGACTTACGGGATATGTGCAACAGGAGCTGTTCGACGAGGATGCCCTGAAGTCTGTCATCGAGGATTTCCCTTTCGAAGGCATCACCATCAGCTATGAGGTTTGCGAGGCAGAGGACAAGGACTGGAATGAGCAATGGGAACAGGAAGGCTTCGAGCCTATCATTATAGAATTGAATAAAAAGAAGTATAGCAAACTGATAATCCACGACGGACGACATCTACCTTCAAAATCCTCAGACTCCCCAAACTTTATCTCCATAGAGATTGATGCCCACATGGCATTCGGCACAGGCAATCATGAAACAACCCGCATGATATGCTCCATTCTATTTGAAATTCCCCTTAATGGCCTTAGGATCCTAGACTGTGGTACAGGCACAGGTATACTGTCTATTTGTGCCCTTAAGCTTGGTGCTGTCGAAGCTGTAGGCTACGATATTGACGAATGGAGTGTAGACAATGCCCTCCACAACGCAGTCATTAACAGGGTTGACAATCGATTTACCTCACTACTCGGAGATTCATCTATATTAAATAATGTGGAAAAACATTTCGACATTGTTCTGGCAAACATCAACCGTAACATATTGCTCGCCGATATGGCTATTATAGGAAGTAAAATAACTACGGGAGGCAGGCTGATACTCAGTGGATTCTACACCTTAGACATCCCTATACTCACAGACAAAGCAGCATCTCTCGGCTTTACTCTCGAAGATAAGAAAGAAGAAAACAACTGGGCCTGCCTAAGGTTAAAAAAACAACTTAAGCAATCTCGAAATGAAGAAACGATACATTAGCTCCTATATATATTGCTGCCATTGGTAGGGGCTCATAGACGGCTGCCCCATGTGTATTTGGGAATACAAATAATAATCTTTGTTGCGATAAGTATCACGTTGTCATCATGCTCTATGTCAAGCCCTTATTCTTATAAACTACTCAAAGCAGAATACTTAATAGAAAAAGACTCTGTAAGAGCATTGTCTACTATCAACAACATGCCAAAATCTATTATATCTGAACCACTTTTCTACTTATTACATGATAGGAGATGTATTACTAATGTATTTTCATATCGGTTGGAAGATCAAATTATGAATAGAGAATATTCCAATGCTGAGCAAACAGTGAGATTATTAATAGAAGTGGTTATACGTAGCGAAAGATTTCATTATATTGACAATGAAAAATTGATGTTCGAAGAAAAAGTACAAGGGTTATTTAATTTTCAAAAAGCGCTGATAATGACGGAGGCTAATCTAACAATATTTATTGGTCTTAGTCTGCGCCATAGGCTTTCTCACCTATAGTCTCCTGTGATCCTATCGTCATCTGACGGAGGTCATAGTAAGAGCCGTTGTAGATGTTGAAGTCCACATTACCCTTGATTCCCGGCAGTCGTCCCGCGTCAGTATGCTGCCAGAACTTCCAGCGTCCCTTGTATTCCAGCGAGTCAACATAATAGTGGGCTATCCAATAGGGATAGTCGTTGAAGATGGAATCGTTAAGATAACGCATCTTGAATTTAAAATAAGTGTAGATGATAGGTTTCACCTTATAGTGTTTCTCCACGATGTCCAACCACTGGAGCACGGAAGTCTTAAACTCCGCATCCGTTTGGTTCTTGGGTTTATGCTCCACATCGAGCACGGGAGGCAGGTCGCCATTCTCGAGTTTTGCTACCTTAAGGAAATTGTATGCCTGTTGTTCTGCCGGAGAGTGGACACTATAGAAATGATACGCCCCTCGGGTAAATCCATTCTCGCGTGCCTGATAGAAGTTCTCACGGAAGTTCTCGTCAGTCTGTGTGGCTCCCTCTGTGGCCTTGATCATAATGAAGCGGATAGGACACTTGTTGATCATTCCCTCATCCTTCAACTTATCCCAGTCTATGCGTCCCTGATGATGGGAGATGTCTATGCCATGAATCTCATAGCCTTCGGGATAACTCACATCGCCATAGAGTGCCCTCCATCGGAATCCGAATGGCGATACGAAAAAATAGTAGAAGAACCAGATGTAGCCCGCCACAATGGCTGCTCCACCTATCCACCATCCCCATGAAGGAACCTTCTGCAGGAGACGTATCAAGATGTTTGGCCGACGCTTACCCCTAGGTCCATGATAGGTATGGGTAGTGCCGATGCCCTTGCGGCGGACTACACGTTTCTTCGACATCAGAGATTACTTAGCCTGCTCGAGAGCAAGAGTCTTGGTAGGCTGGTCGCAAACCTCTGTTGGTCCCCAGTACTGGATAGGACCAGGATATACATAAGCTGTCTCACGAGCCCAACGGTCACGCTCCTTGGCGAATGCCTTGAATGGAGCACCATCGAGTTCTACGAGGGCCTTACGGATAACTGGTTTCATCTCACCAGCACGCTTTTCCATGTTCATCATCATAGTTATGGGCACACCACCGGCAATCCACTGCTCTGCAGGAGCGGTAGTGTTCTTTACGATAGCCATGTAACCAGTCTTACCGTTGGCAATCAGTTGAGCTGCTGAGGTACCGAGGGCGTAGCAATAGTCGGCATCAAAGTTTGAAGGAGCAGCGCAACGGCCCTCATATCCGAAGAAGTGGTGCTGAGTACCGAACTTACCTTTATATGTTCCCTCTTTCTTCATCTTCTCGAGCTTCTGGGCTACCATTGTAGAGAGCAGCTTCTCTGTCTCGATTAATGAAACCTGTACGTTTCCGTGAGGATCGCGGTCGAGAGCCAACTGACGTGCCACACCTACAGGCAGGCTGTTGAATACAGCGAGGTTCTCATTTGTGAGATGACTCTTAGCAAAGTCTACCTGCTCATCGCGGCTGATCTCCTCTGCCTCTGGCAATGCGAGAACATCGTTGAGCTGAGCGATAAGCTTCTTGATGGCTGGGATAAACTCGATGACGCCCTCTGGGATGATAACAGTACCGAAGTTGTTGCCGTCAGCAGCACGCTGAGCTACAGTATTTGCGATATATTCAACAATCTCGTCGAGACTCTGTCCCTTTGCCTCTACCTCCTCAGAAACGAGACAGATGTTTGGCTGTGTCTGCAGGGCGCACTCAAGAGCGATGTGAGAAGCAGAACGCCCCATCACCTTTATGAAGTGCCAGTACTTACGAGCTGAGTTACAGTCACGCTCGATGTTACCGATAAGCTCTGAGTATGTCTTACAAGCAGTATCGAATCCGAAAGAGGTCTCAATCTGATCATTCTTCAGGTCACCATCGATAGTCTTAGGACAACCGATGACCTGTACACCATAGTTCTTTGCTGCATAGTACTCAGCAAGTACACAAGCATTGGTGTTTGAGTCGTCACCACCAATGATTACGATAGCCTTGATGTCGAGCTCACGGATAATCTCCAGACCCTTCTCAAACTGCTCTACCTTCTCCAGCTTTGTACGACCAGAACCGATCATGTCAAAACCACCGGTATTACGATACTCATCGATGATCTCAGAAGTAAGTTCCATATAATTATGGTCTACCAGACCGCCAGGACCCAGGATGAAACCAAAGAGACGGTTCTCAGGATTAAGTTTCTTAATCTGGTCGAAGAGACCTGTGATGACGTTGTGTCCACCAGGAGCCTGACCACCAGACAGGATGATACCAACGTTCATCTTCTTGTTGTTAGCCTCTGTGGCGGGCTCAAACTCTACGATAGGCATGCCATAGGTATTAGGGAACAGTTTCTTGATCTCTTCCTGATCACCAACACTCTGAGTTGCGGCACCTTCCTTGATCTTTACGGCACCCTGAAGAGCCTTTGGCAGCTTGGGCTGATAAGCAGCTCTTGCGATTTGCAATGCACTTTTTTCCATAATTGATAAATGTTATTTTGATGAATAATTTAATCTTCGGACTGCAAAATTAATCAATTTATGTCAGAAAATAGAAAGAAAACCAACTAAAATCAACATTTTAATATTTTTTTTAGATACAATGTCTTGCTAATCCAATAATTTTTCTTATCTTTGCTTACTGAATATATCAAAATAACCCAAATAGGAGGATTAAAGCATGGCAAACAAAAGACTATTGAAGAAGGCGATTCATGCCATTTGTGACGAACTTTTTGCAGAGGCAGTAGCACTCTCTACTTACGGGACAGAAACTCAGCAGGCAAATGCTGAAACCCATCTCTACGCTATCGTAAAGATGGAGGATGAATGTATAAGCAGGATATCCCATCCTGAGCCGGGAATGAAACCCAGTCTTTACTTCAAAGACCTTAAGGAGAAATTCAGTGCTCAGGTAAGTGATATTATAGACCAAATGAATGGATAATGGGATTCTGTAAATGGCTGTTGTATAAGAAGATGGGATGGACAACTAAAGTAACGCAAGACCATCCTGACAAATATATCATCTGTCTGGCTCCACATACTAGCAACTGGGATTTCCTCATCGGACAACTCTATACCCGCGCAGAAGGGATGAAGAACAATTTCCTTATGAAGAAGGAGTGGTTTTTTTGGCCCTTAGGGCCTATCTTCAAGAAGATGGGAGGCATACCGGTATATCGTCAGAAGCACTCCAGTATGACAGACTCAATGGCAGAGACAGCTAAGGCCTCAAAGACCTTCCACCTCTGTATCACCCCCGAGGGAACACGTTCTGCCAATCCTGACTGGAAGAAGGGATTCTACTTCATAGCCCTGAAGGCAGGACTGCCAATATTGCTTTATGGGGTGGATTACGAGAAGAAACTCATTGAGTGTACCAAGACCGTCATCCCTACAGGTGATCTGGAGAAAGACATGAGAGAAATAAAGCTCTATTTCAAGGACTTCAAAGGCAAGAAGCCCGAACAATTTACTATAGGAGACGTTTAAATGATGATTATATCTAGTGAAGAAACGGAAAAGCTAAGGTGGATAGTGAAAGGGCTGATAATGCTTTTCACTATTCACTTTTCACTATTCACTTTTTCTGCACCAAGACCAAAGGCTAAACAAAAGAAGAAAGTACAAGTAGTCCAGCAGAGTCCGCTGGAGAAATCCCTGTCATCCTACTTCAATACATACAAGGTTGAAGGACAGGTGATACGCAACAGGATAAAATTCGAGAAGATAGTCATCGACGACTCTCTGATGACTGTTCGTGTCGTTGCCAATGCGGCATTCGGAGAACAGATGCTTACACCAGAGAAGACGGAAAAGACATATAATGACGTGAAGGCGCTGTTGCCTGACAGTCTGCAGACATGGGGACTTAGCATAGAGTCAGGAGGCTGGAATATCAGAGACCTCGTGGCCAACTATCGAAGGAATGCTATCGATGCATCCCGTACCTGGGGAAAGACCGACTATAAGGGTAAGCCATGGGTGAGCAATGCCTCACGTCCCTACTCTATCAGCAACGGCCTGAGCAACCGGCACTTCTCTGTCTGGGCAAGTCACGGCATGTATTATAACGCCACCAAAAACCAATGGACCTGGCAACGAGTGCCACTCTTCTGTACCAGCGAGGATCTCTTTACCCAGACGATTGTTGTGCCTTATCTCATCCCTATGTTGGAGAAGGCAGGAGCTGTGGTGTTTACTCCCCGTGAGCGCGACTGGCAGAAGAATGAGGTGATTGTAGACAACGACTCCGTAGCCACAGGATATGCAGAACATCCCGGCAACAAGAACTGGCAACGTGCCCCACTTCCCGGATTCGCCCTCCATCAGGGAAACTATGTCGATAACGAAAACCCCTTCGAGGCAGGAACTGCACGAGTCATAGAGACCACAGAACACCATAGCCACCAAAGTACGATAAGCTACCAGCCCAATATTCCTGAGGCCGGGAGATATGCTGTCTATGTAAGCTATCAGACCATAGAAGGAAGTACCGACAATGCCCGTTATACTGTATGGCATAAGGGTGTTTCTACAGAGTTCCATGTAAACCAGCAAATGGGTGGTTCAACATGGGTATATCTCGGCACCTTCTATTTCGATGAGGGTTCCTCTACGGCTAATCGTGTGGTGCTGTCAAACCTAAGTAGCACAAAAGGTTATGTTACTGCCGATGCAGTAAGATTCGGAGGTGGCATGGGAAACATCCAACGTGGAGGGATGCTCAGTGGCATGCCCCGTTGTCTGGAGGCTTCCAGATATTATGCCCAATGGGCAGGAATGCCATACAGCATCTATCACACCAAGGACGATGACTATGGTGACGACATCAACACCCGTTCTCACATGACAAACCTGCTTGGCGGAGGATCATGTTATATGCCTGACACTACAGGACGGAAGGTGCCCATCGAACTGTCATTGGCTGTTCACAGTGATGCCGGATACACCCTAGACGGAAAGAGAAACACGGGCACTCTCACCATCTGTATGACCACCTTCCGCGACTCTACCCTTAATGCCGGCTTCACCCGTCTTGCATCACGTGACCTCGCAGACGAGCTCCTCAGCAGCCTGCCTCACGACATTCTGAAGAAATACGGCAAATGGAATATCCGCGAACTTTACGACAGAAACTACTCCGAATGTCGTGTGCCAGAGGTGCCAAGTGCCATCCTTGAGATGCTCTCACACCAGAACTTCGCAGATATGAAGATGGCACAGGACCCAAATTTCAAGTTCGACCTCGCCCGTTCGATATATAAGGCGATGCTGCGTTATACGGCCCGGATGCATAACACTGGCTATACCGTACAACCGCTTATGCCTGAGGATATGAGTGTCAGTCTCACCAACAAGGGCGAGGCGAAGATATCATGGACCGCCGTAGAAGACCCCCTCGAACCTACTGCCCACCCTACATCTTTTATATTATATACATCAAAGGATGACGGCGACTTCGACAATGGACAGGTGATATCCAAATCCCCGGCAATAGTAAAACTCGATCCCGACAAACTCTACTCCTTCCGTGTGGCTGCTGTCAACGATGGTGGTGAGAGTTTCCCTAGCGAGGTGGTATCCTGTCTCTTTAATCCCACATCCCAGAAACAGGTGCTTATTGTGAACGGTTTCCATCGTCTGGCATCGCCTCAGGTTGTGGACGGTCTCGCCACACAGGGCTTCGACATGACTCACGATCATGGTGTGAGCTATGGCGTGACAGCAGGATGGCGGGGACTACAGACAAACTTCGACAAGTCACGCATGGGTAAGGAGGGTCCTACAGGTCTCGGATTCACCAACGACTCCCTGGCAGGACATTTCTATGGCGGCAACGACTTCGACTATATCCGCACTCATGCCAAGGCCATCGCCTCTGCCCACAGATACAGCATCGCAAGCTGTTCTTCGAAGGCGATAGAAAAGGGATATGCCACTCTCGAGGGCTATGAGATGACAGACCTCATCTTAGGCCTGGAGCGTGCCGACGGCTATTCCCTGGAACAGGGCAAGACCTTCACACAGGAGCTTCAGGCACATCTCAGGGCGTATACCGCCCTAGGAGGCAACCTACTGGTGAGCGGAAGTTATATAGGACGTGACATGCGAATGCAACAGGAGCAGAAGTTCCTTGAGGACGTGTTGAAGTGCCAGTATTACGGCACTGACAACGACTCTCTCCAGAGTGACACGATACAAGGCTTAGGTATGACCTTCACCTTCCATCGTACACCTAACCACAAGCACTATGCAGCCGACCATCCCGACTGTCTGCTGCCTCTCTCCACATCCTTCGCAGCGATGAAATACGGTGACGACCAGGCAGCATGTATCGCATATAACGGTAATGACTATCGTGTGCTCACCATGGGATTCCCCTTCGAGTGTATCTGCGAGGAACAGAAGCGTGAGACCATCATGCGAGGTATCCTGAAATTCTTATTACAATAATCATAAACTTTTTATCACCTACAAATTATGAAGATTCAAGCAAACTCATCAGGGACACGCAGTATCGAAATAGAAGAACTGCACTTGGAGACTATCGAGAAGTATCAACTGTTCCGTGATCTTATTGATTCCAACGGATATGTTGACGAACAGGTTCTCGACAAACTGAAATTCAATATTCGTGCTCTCTTAGAGTCACAGGCAGGTCTTGACAAGGACCTCCTTGACCTCTGCCTCGACGTAATCTATCATCCAAACATGAAGGCCTACGGACTTCAGCAGCTCGTGCTCCTCTATATCAACTGGAAGAATCAGGGCAACGACAGTCTCGGAAGCACTATGAGATCGATACAAGGAACCCCATTTAATTAACTATTGAACATTGGATTATAAACTGACAGATTTTCTGCCGACGACGAAGAAAGAGTTGGAACTCAGAGGATGGGACGAAGTAGATGTTATCCTGTTCTCTGCCGATGCCTATGTAGACCATCCTGCCTTTGGAGCTGCCGTGATAGGACGCACACTCGAGGCCGCAGGGTATCGTGTGGCCATAGTGCCACAGCCTGACTGGCATGGCGACTATCGCGACTTCAAGAAACTGGGTCGACCGCGCCTGTTCTTCGGCATCGCTCCAGGTTGTATGGACTCGATGGTGAATAAATATACCGCTGCACGTCGTCTGCGTTCCGAAGATGCATATAGTCCTGACGGTCGTCATGACATGCGTCCGGAATATCCTACCATCGTCTATACGAAGATTCTCAAAGAGCTCTATCCCGACGTGCCTGTGGTGCTCGGAGGAATCGAGGCATCGCTACGCCGTGTCACTCACTACGACTACTGGCAGGACAAGCTGCGCCCCTGTATCCTCTGCGACTCAGGTGCCGACATGATCACCTACGGCATGGGCGAGAAGACCACCATCGCCCTCGCAGAACAGATTGCCTCAGGTTGTGACATCAGAGATATCCGCGAATTGCCTCAGACGGTATATCTTGCACGTAAGGACGATATCCCAGGAGGAATCACGGATAAGGACATCGTGCTGCACAGCCATGAGGAGTGTCTTCGTAACAAACGGGCCCAGGCAGAGAATTTCCGTCACGTAGAGGAACAGTCGAACATGATGCACGCCCAGAGGCTTATGCAAGGTGTGGGCAGTAAATATGTAGTGGTTAATCCTCCCTACCCTCCTATGACCACAGAGGAGCTCGATGCATCCTTCGACTTGCCATATACCCGTCTGCCGCATCCGAAATACAAGGGCAAGAGAATTCCCGCCTTCGAGATGATCAAATTCTCTGTGAATATCCATCGAGGGTGTTTCGGAGGCTGCGCGTTCTGTACCATCTCGGCCCATCAGGGAAAATTCATCACCTGCCGTTCCAAGGAGAGCATACTCAAGGAAGTGAAGAAGGTGATGGAGATGCCTGGCTTCAAGGGCTATCTCTCAGACCTCGGCGGACCCTCGGCCAATATGTACGGAATGCACGGACGAAACCTCGCTGCCTGCGAAAAATGCAAGCGTCCCAGCTGCATCCATCCTCAGATATGTCCTAACCTCGACACCAATCATCAGAAGCTGCTCGACATCTATCATGCCGTAGATGCCCTGCCGGGGATAAAGAAAAGCTTCATAGGCAGCGGTGTGCGCTACGACCTGCTGTTGTATCGCAGTAAGGACGAGGCAGCCAATCATGCGGCACAGGAGTATACCCGTGAACTGATACGCAATCATGTGAGCGGACGACTGAAGGTGGCTCCGGAACATACTTCCGACAGTGTGCTCATGAATATGCGAAAGCCGTCATTCAAACAGTTCTATGAATTTAAGCGCATTTTCGACCGTATCAACCGTGAGGAGAATCTCAGACAGCAGATAATACCATATTTCATCTCTTCACATCCAGGATGTAAGGAGGCGGACATGGCTGAACTTGCTGTCCTCACCAAGGAACTCGACTTCCATCTGGAACAGGTACAAGATTTCACTCCTACTCCAATGACTGTATCTACCGAGGCCTGGTATACGGGATATAACCCTTACACCCTAGAACCTGTGTTCTCTGCCAAGAGTCCGAAAGAGAAACTTGCCCAACGACAGTATTTCTTCTGGTATAAGCCTGAGGAGCGACGTAACATCGAACAGAGCCTCAGGCGCATAGGCCGTCCCGACCTCATAAAGAAACTCTATGAAGGGCAGAGGCCAGCTAATAGCAGTCGCAAGTCGTATAACCCGAACTTCAGAAAAAAGAAATAATAGCAGATTTCAGGCAGAAAATTTGCGTATATCCGAAAAATTGTCTACCTTTGCAGCCGATTTCCAGTAATGGAATCAGAAAACAAGGATGGTTCGGTAGCTCAGCTGGATAGAGCAACTGCCTTCTAAGCAGTAGGTCTTGGGTTCGAGTCCCAACCGAATCACTTCTAACTAAAAAGGGAACTTTACGGGTCCCCTTTTTTTGTGCCTGTATTTTAGCATTTTACATTCTCAGAACTCTGGAAGTCCTTTATTTATAGGCTTCTCAGGATTCTTTCGGTGTTATATCATGTTATTAAATACAATAAAAAGAAATACGATTTATAAATTATAAAAAAATTATAGCTATGAGTAGAAAAGGAAAATACCGGAATGCCAACTTCTCAAAAATTGATTCAGCCAGGCTTAATAATATCGAGAAGCTCGTCAGACTTTACGTACGCTTATTAATGATTTAACGTATTAATTTTAAAATAACAGACTATGGGACGGAGTAATATTAATTTTGGTGAGGATGCCAATATCGTGTGCAACCAGATGGTGGATGAATTTGAAGATCTTCTGGAAGTGAAGAATAATCTTGGCTATTGCATGGCTGTTGTGATTAACGGTGATACTGAAGACCAGAAAGATCGCTGTCTTGAATTGCTGGCCAAGAGCTATGCTACCTTAGACTTTTTTGTTGACTGGATTGATGTCAGTGTCAAAGAAGCGAAAGAAAGGGCAAATTCGGGGCAATAACCCCGAATTTTAACATTTAACGGTTTTTGAAATAAAATAAAGTGTTAAAAAATCGCTTTTTTTTTGTTCTTCTTGTTGCAAATTACAAAATGCAATATCTTCGCAGCGTAATAAATATTAAATTGTATAATTATGAAACGGAGTGAAATTGAATTGATTGTCACATTGACAGTAGAAAAGGTTCTTGCTATCAAGGATCTCGAGGTAAAGCAAAATGATGAGTGGCTGACTACGAGTGAGGCCGCCCGTATGTTAGGCCTCTCGCCTTTTAGACTTCGAATGATCAAAGACAGGTTTGACCACAAAAAATGTGGTGACACTCAGAGCGGTCGACTGCTCTTCAAGAAGTCGAGCCTGCTTGAAAATTACACGCGTTAGTTTTGTATTATATATAATAAGGTGTAAATGAATAATAATTCTATTCTTCGGCTTCCTGTAGTCAGGCTGGTTTATGACAGATACGGCAAATCTTCACCCACCAAAGAAGTGTCAATAGAGGTCTGCATATCTCACCAAGGTAAGCAGAAATGGATGGCTACTGGTGTTCGCGTATTGCCGAAACAATTTCAAAAAAGTATGGTTACTAATCGCCAAGATGCAATTCAGCTCAACCAGTTCCTTGATAAACTGCTGATTGACATCAAAAAAATCGTCAATGAAATGGTCGAAGAAGGTAGGGTCGATATTTTCAGCATTCCAGACCGACTCAAAGAGTTACGCATAAGAGAGGTAGATGTTTTCGGGTATTTCGAGAAGCGAATGAATGTTCGTCTCTACGGCCAGGGTAATTATACCAGGAAGAGATATGAGCACTGTCTCAGATATCTACGAGAGTGGGGTGGCATCAAGAAAATGAGCGATCTCAACGATGAGGTAATCATTCGGCTCGATGAGCACCTGAGAAGTAAAGGTATGAAAGCCAGCAGTCGCTGGTCCAACTATCATAAAGTTCTTAATGCCTTTATTTCGGATGCCATTAGTGACGGCTATCTCCGGAAGAACCCGTACAAGTATGTCTCTATTGACAGGGGCAATGATAGAATTGGCATTGGCAAACATCTCACTAAAGAAGAATATGAAGCGATCAGGACGGCAGAAATGCCTACTGAAAGTCTTCAGCGCATCAGGGACATTTTCGTCCTGCAGACAAACACCTGTCTATCTTTCTCTGATTTGCAAAATTTCGACATCAACAAGGTTGAGGTAGTAAAGGGAAAGAAAGTCTATACAGGCAAGCGTGGTAAGACAGACATACCGTTCATCATTCCTCTTCTTCCTGCAGCTTTGGATATTCTTGAAAAATACGGCTGGAAGCTACCACTAATCAGCAACCAGAAATACAACAAGTATCTGAAGGAAGTCGCTAAAGCTGCTGGTGTCAGCAAGCCCATCACAACCCACTGGGCCAG
>FLNV01002058.1_pt1 | contig 72494 bp, 50 predicted proteins | sample 1140351 | NCBI WGS metagenome assembly FLNV01 (sample SAMEA3878207, study PRJEB12797) | bioreactor metagenome | biome: Moose rumen | place: Sweden | collected 2011-10 | reverse complement strand
ATAATCCTATTTTTCGTATTATAAATGAACTATAATACATTTATTATGTGTATCTTTGCATCGATTTACTAAAACTGATGTAAAAATGAAGGAAAATTACTTTGCTGACAAAAGCCGCTATGACAATGGCATGCAATATGAGCGTTGTGGACGTTCGGGTGTGTTATTGCCGAAGGTGAGCCTAGGCTTCTGGCATAACTTCGGAAGTGTCGACCCCTACGAGCGCAGCCGTGAGATAACCCACTACGCCTTCGATCATGGTATCACGCACTTTGATCTGGCAAATAACTACGGTCCGGTATACGGTTCTGCTGAAGAGACGATGGGACGACTGATGGATGAGGATTTCCGTCCATATCGCGATGAACTCTTTATCTCGTCGAAAGCCGGTTATGACATGTGGCCCGGACCTTACGGAAACTGGGGCTCAAGGAAATATCTGATGGCAAGTCTTGACCAGAGCTTGAAGCGTATGAAGATTGACTATGTAGACTTGTTCTATAGTCACCGTTATGACCCGGAAACACCGTTGGAGGAGACACTACAGGCACTTGTGGATATTGTGCGTCAGGGTAAGGCTCTTTATGTAGGAATCTCTCGTTGGCCACTGGAAGCAACTCGATTTGCTGCAAAATATCTGAAGGAGCGCAATGTCCCTCTGCTTATCTATCAGGGACGACTGAACATGCTGGATCGTGAACCACAGGAGGAGGGTATTTTAGACTTCTGCGCTGAAGAAGGTATTGGCTTTATCTCATTCTCACCACTTGCACAGGGACTATTGACAGACCGTTATCTTAACGGTATCCCAGAAGATTCTCGCATGTCTAAGGGTAAGTTCTTGAAGGAATCGATGCTTACACCTGAGCTACTTCAGAAGTTACAAAGCTATAACGAGGTGGCTCAAAATCGTGGTGAGACCCTTGCTGAGATGGCTTTGGCATGGATACTGCATCAGAAAGGGGTAACTTCGGTGCTGGTGGGTGCCAGTTCTACGGCTCAGTTAGAGAAGAACCTTCGTTGTGTAAATGCAGCTCCATTTGATGATGAAATATAAATAGAAAAGATGAAAAGGATATTGTTTTTATTGTTGGCTTCTGCGGTGCTCATCGCTCAGGCGCAGGTGGCAGAGGCTCCTAAGGATGTCAATGGTGTGGTTGATAATACTCCCGACAGTATTGCAAAGGCATTGACAGCACGACCTGTTCCCGGGTCCAGCAGGGTAGGGAACAACCCCGTATTGTTCCTGATAGGCAACTCTACTATGCGCACCGGTACGCTGGGTAATGGTAATAATGGTCAGTGGGGCTGGGGATATTATGCTCATGAGTATTTCGACCCGGCAAAGATTACGGTAGAGAATCAGGCTCTTGGTGGCATGAGCAGCCGCACCTTTTATAATAAGCTATGGCAACCGATAAAGCAGGCTATACGTCCCGGTGACTGGGTGATTATCTCTATCGGGCATAACGATAACGGTCCTTACGACGAAGGGCGCGCGAGGGCAAGTATTCCCGGTGTGGGGGGTGAAACCCTGGATGTCGTTATCAAGGAGACCAGTGAGCATGAGACGGTATATACCTATGGAGGCTATATGCGTAAATACATCAATGATGTAAGGGCTCAGGGAGGTTATCCTATCCTGATGTCACTGACACCTCGTAATGCCTATGATGATAAAGGCAAGATTATCCGTAAGCCTCACACCCAGTGGCAGATGCAGGTAGCTGCAGAAGAAGGGGTTCCATTTATAGACCTCAATGAGATCTCTGCCCAGAAACTCGATAAGTATGGACCTTGGAAGACCGGCTACCACTTCTTTCTGGATAAGATTCATACAAGCCGATTCGGAGCTATGATGAATGCCCGTTCTGCAGCTGAAGGACTGATGGCGAGCCACAACCCTGCCCTCAATCCTCTTAAGGCGATGATGAGAAATGTGGAGTTGCCTGTATATGACATTACTCGTACTGAGGGTAAGCCTGTGGTTTTCATCACTGGCGACAGTACCGTTAAGAATAAGGATAAGGATGAAGACGACATGTGGGGTTGGGGATCTGTGGCTAACACAGTCTTTGACGAGACGAAGATAGACATCGTCAATGCAGCAATGGCAGGTCGCAGTTGCAGAACCTATCTCAATGAAGGCCGATGGGAGAAAGTGTATAACAGCCTGAAACCAGGTGACTTCGTGCTGATCCAGTTTGGTCATAATGATATCAGTCCTATTGACAAACCCAAGTATCGCGGAGCCATAGCCACAGCTGATGATACCTGTCATGTGTATCGCATGCAGGCGGCAAAGGAAGACTTGGCAAAACAGAATGTCATCGACCAGAAACTTAAGAGCAACACTCTGGTTGGCTCATATGAAGTTGTGTTCTCTTTCGGATGGTATCTGAAGAAGTTTATCCAGGATGTACGTGAGAAGGGAGCTACGCCAATTCTTGTCTCGTTGACACCACGCAACGAATGGCCAGAAGGAAAGATGGAACGTCGTAACGATTCATATGGTGTATGGTATCGTCAGGTGGTAAAGGATACAGGCGTAGAGTTTGTTGACCTGCATAACCTCGCTGCCGATTTCTACGACAAGAAGTGCGGCAGCAAGGAGAAAGCCAACAAATATTTCAAGAACGACCATACCCACACCTCTCTTCTTGGTGCAAAGACCAATGCCAAGTGTGTGGCTCTGGGGTTGAAAGCCAACAAAAGTCCTTTGGCAAATTATCTGAAATCAAAAATAAAGTAATATGAAACGATTTGCATTCAAGATGCAGCTCAAATCCGGCTGCGAGAAAGAATATGAAAAGCGCCATGCAGAAATCTGGCCTGAATTGGTTAAGATGATTAAGGATGGTGGTGTAAGCAACTACAGTATCTACTGGGACAAAGAGACAAATATCCTCTTTGGATATCAGGAGTGCTCTGGTGATGGCAATTCTCAGGATATGGCCAACGTAGATCCTATAACCCAGAAATGGTGGGATATGATGGCCGATATCATGGAGGTTAACCCCGATAACTCACCGGTAACAATACCTCTTGTCGAGGTGTTCCATCTGGATTAAGATAAAAATCCCCGCCTTTCGAAGGGCGGGGATTTTTGTTATTACATGTCTTCCCATGTATCAAGGTATGTCACATGGGTAACGAGGTACTCGTCGACACCGTGCTTTCCGTCGGCACCGCCGATGCCAGACTTCTTAACACCTGCATGGAAGCCTTGGATGGCCTCGAAGTGCTCGCGGTTGATGTATGTCTCGCCAAACTCCAGTTCACGGCAAGCCTTTACCGCAACATTCAGATCCTTGGTGAAGATTGATGATGCAAGACCGTACTCACAGTCATTGGCATACTTTATAGCCTCGTCGAGGTCCGTGAACTCTACCAGTGGTATAACTGGACCGAATGTCTCCTCATGGATGATGTCCATGTCCTGAGTACAGTTGTCGAGGACGGTAGCAGCATAGAAATACCCCTTCTCACCTACACGATGGCCACCGCAGAGCAGTTTCGCTCCCTGCTTGATAGCGCGCTCTACCTTTTCTGTAACACTCTCCAGAGCACGCGCCTCTACAAGAGGCCCCATGTCTACGCTCTCGTCAGCGCAAACATCGCCAACCTTTACGGAACTCATCTTCTCGACAAGAATCTTGGTGAAGGCTTCCTTAACCTCCTTCTGAACATATACACGCTCAGCATTGTTACAGATCTGGCCATTATTGCCGATACGACTGTCAACGATCCACTGGGCAGCGCGCTCCAAGTCTGCATCCTTCATCACGATGGCAGGGGCCTTTCCGCCAAGTTCGAGACTTACCTTTGTGATATTCTTAGAGGCTGCGGCCATGATGCTCTCACCGGCACCAACAGAACCTGTAACACTTACAATGTCAATCTTTGGTGAGCCTGCCATCTCGTTGCCAATGACACTTCCCTTACCAGTCACGATATTGATTACACCAGCGGGGAGACCAATCTCATCAACAATCTTACCAAACTCAGTGCAGTTCTCTGGAGTGAGCTGAGAAGGCTTTATAACGATGGTACAGCCAGCAATCAGGGCCGCACCAGCCTTTCGTGCGATGAGGAAGAATGGGAAGTTCCAAGGTAGGATACCGGCAACAACACCGATAGGCTTCTTCGTGAGCAGGATGGTCTCATTAGGACGGTCGGATGGGATAATCTCTCCTTCGATATGACGTGCGAAGGTTGCCATATACTCGAAATAAGCTATGGTGGCACCTACCTCGATAGAGGCCCAGGTACGGGTCTTACCCTGTTCGCGCATGATAATCTCTGTGAACTCCTTCTCACGTTTCTTGATGCCCTCTGCCATCTTCAACAGATAGCCGGCACGTTCGATGGCTGGAGTCTTTGCCCAAGCCTTCTGAGCAGCACGGGCTGCATCCAAAGCACGGTTTACATCTTCAATGGTTCCTTCTGGTTGACGGGAGATGACCTCCTCGGTTGATGGGTTTAATACGTCAATCCACTTGCCGTTCGAGCTATCGCAGAACTGGCCGTTAATGTACATTTTCAATTCTTTCATAAACGATTGTTGTTTAATGTTTAAGTAGATAAGTTGTCTTGAATTCGTCAGCAAATATACGAAGAAATGACGGAATAACCAATAATAAATCCGTACTATTTTTCATAAAATAATATAATTCGTACGTTTTGGAAACTATTTGAACGATTTTTATGCTTTTATATTAATAATATTGCGTAACTTTGTGCACAAATAACAAATTACTGTTGCTAATAAACAAAAAGGCGAAGATGAGAAAGATTTTCTGTTGCTGTTCTCAATAGTTCTTATTTCTGGAATGGCAAAGGCTAAGAAGAGGGCTGTTGTTGAGAAATGGCCTGACAACACAGTGATGGATGTTTGGTTTAAAGACACTACAAAGGTGGATGTGGCTACCCTCGGTCGTCAGTATGTCATTACCGACTACGGTGTGAAAAATGATTCTAATATCGTTCAGACATCAGCTATTCAGGCTGTCATTGATCGTGCTGCCGAGGAGGGTGGAGGAGTAGTGGTAATTCCAGAGGGTACATTCCTTACAGGAGGCTTGTTCTTTAAGCAAGGAACACATTTGCACGTTATCGGACGGCTCAAGGGGTCAGATCATATCATTGATTTCCCCATACTGAAGACGCGTATAGAGGGAGAGACATGCAATTATTTTTCTGCACTCGTTAATGCCGACGGACTAGATGGTTTTACTATCAGCGGTAAGGGCACCATAGATGGCAACGGACTTAACTACTGGCGGGAGTTCTGGATTCGCAGGAAGTGGAACCCGCAGTGTACAAATAAAGATGCCCAGCGTCCGAGACTGACATATATCTCTAATTCTAAGAATGTAACTGTGCAGGATGTGCATCTTGTTAATTCGCCTTTCTGGACTAATCACGTTTATAAGAGCGACCATGTGCGTTATCTGGATTGCTATATTTACGCTCCCACAGAGAATATTTGGGCGCCAGAACCAAGACGCGGAGCCCCATCATCGGATGCTATCGACATAGATGCCTGTACAGATGTTCTTATAAATGGATGTTTCATGCATGTAAATGATGATGCCGTTGTACTGAAAGGTGGCAAAGGCACTTGGGCGGATAAAGATGAGACCAATGGCGACTGCGAGCGAATCCTGATTCAGAATTGCCACTATGGTAAGGTTCATGGCTGTCTGACCTTAGGTTCAGAATCGTTGCACGACAGGAATGTAATCCTTCGTAACTGCTATACAGAGAGAGCCGACAGAGTGCTCTGGCTGAAGATGCGTCCTGATACCCCTCAGCATTATGAGTATGTGTTGGTAGAGAATATCACTGGTCATTGCAAGCGTTTCCTATTCATACATCCATGGAGTCAGTTCTTCAAACCAGAGAAACGTGATGACATGCCGCTTTCTCGTTGCAATAACATAGTGATGCGTAACATCCTGGTGGATGCCGAGACGCAGTACGACGTGAAGACGTCAGACAAATATGAACTTATTGACTTTGTCATCGATGGCAAACCATTGGTGTTTGAGAAATCACCGGTAAAAGCAGAGAATCCACAAAATATAGTATATGAGTAATAAAAAATATTTTTTTGCCGTAGACCTGGGTGCTACGAGTGGCAGAACGATTATCGGCCGTATCAACGGAGATAGGTTTGAACTGGAGGAGGTAACCCGTTTCCCCAATAACCTCATCGTACAAGGAGGACACTATTACTGGGATATCTTCGCCCTCTATTTTGAAATTATCAAGGGACTGAAGGAAGTAGTCCGTCGTGGACTGGAGATTACATCGATAGGTATCGATACTTGGGGTGTTGACTTCGTGTTTATCGGTGAAGATAATGCCATCCTACGAAATCCACGTGCATATCGTGATCCTATCACTTTTGAGGCTATGGATGACTATCTGAAGAATGTCATCTCGAAGAAAGATGTATATAATGTCACAGGTATCCAGTTGATGAACTTCAACTCCATCTTCCAGCTTTATGCAATGAGGAAGGAGGAAAACAGCGCATATAATCATGCAAAGAAAATACTCTTCGTGCCAGACGCATTGAGTTGGATGCTTACTGGTGAGGAGGTATGCGAATATACCATTGCTTCAACATCGCAGTTGCTCGACCCTCGTACCAAGCAACTTGATGACCGACTCCTTGCATCACTGGGTCTCAACCGCTCTATGTTTGGTAAGATGGTGATGCCAGGAACACAGATTGGAGTGCTTACCGAGGAGGTACAAGAATTGACAGGATTAGGAGCTGTTCCCGTGATAGCAGTTGCCGGTCATGATACAGGCTCGGCAGTTGCTGCTGTTCCGGCTAAGAACGAACAGTTTGCATATCTCTCAAGTGGTACGTGGAGTCTGATGGGTATAGAGACAAAGGATGCCATCATCAACGATCTGAGTTATGAACGTAACTTCACCAATGAGGGGGGAGTAGAGGGAACAACCCGTTTCCTGAAGAATATCTGTGGCATGTGGCTCTATGAGCGTTGTCGTCTGGAATGGCCTGAGGAGGTTAGAAAACTATCTCATCCGGAGTTGCAAGGTTCTGCAATGCAGGTAGAGGCATTCCGTTCTATTATTAATCCTGACGACAAGCTTTTTGCAGCTCCGACATCGATGATTGGTGCTATCCAGCAGTACTGCCGTGAGACTAACCAACCAGTGCCAGAGACTCCTGCAGAGATATGTCGTTGTATCTTCGACTCGTTGGCACTGCGATATAAGCAGGTGTTCCAGTGGTTGAAGGAATTCGCTCCATTCAAACTCGAGGTGTTGCATGTTATTGGCGGTGGCAGTCTGAATAAATATCTGAACCAGTTTACTGCCAATGCTATAGGAGCCGTTGTCCTGGCTGGTCCTCAGGAGGGCACGGCTATCGGGAATATCATGCTTCAGGCTAAGGCTTCAGGCGAGGTAAGTGATATCTGGGATATGCGACGAATCATCGCTAACAGTCTTGATCTTGTAAGATACGAACCTACAGATGAGGCAGAATGGGACAAGGCATACGAGAAATATCTGATGATAACAAACATATAAAAAACAAAATAAAAAACAGATTATGGCAAAACCATTAGTTGAAACTAAAGCAAAGGTAGGTGTTTTCTCTATTGCCCTTCAGGCATACCTGCCACAATTTCCTCAGCTTGTTCCTGAGTTTGAGGCTCAGTATGAAGCATTCAAGAAGACATTGCCCGACACCATTGAGATTATCGATGGCGGTATGGTGACAAGTAAAGAACAGTCGATGGCTGCAGGTGATAAGTTCCGTGCTGCCGATGTAGACCTCGTGATCCTGCAGATGCTGACATATTGTACATCTTATAATATGTTGCCAGCTGTTCGCGACCTCGACGTACCTGTGGTTATCGTGAACCTGCAGAAGAAACTGGCTCCCGACTATGCTAAGACCGATATCCCAACATGGTTGGGTGAGCTCTATGCATGTGGTGCTATCGGAGAGATGGTTGCAGACCTGAATCGTGCCGGCAAGCGTTCTGCCGTGATTACTGGTGTCGTTGAGGGTGGTGATCCAGGCGTTCAGGCTGAAATAGAGGACTGGTGTCGTGCTGCTCAGGTGCGTCGTCGTTTCCGCGATACAAACATTGCACAGATTGGTCGTCCTTATCCTGGTATGATGGACCTCTATATAGATGAGACCAACCTATATCACCGTATGTTCGTATATACCAAGCAGTTCGACTGGGAGAAAATGTGGGCTATTGCCGATAACATCACCGATGAGGCAGCTATCAAGGCAAAGGCACAGGATATCCTCGACACCTTCGACATCGAGGGTGGTGGCACCATCGAGAAGGTATGGGATATGGCCAAGTATGTCGTTGCCTTCGAACAGTGGGTAAAGGACGAGAAACTGGGTATGATAGCCTCTCACTATGATGGCTTTGCTCAGGGTGTCGCAGGTAAGCTCGACTCGATGCTTATTCCTGCATTCTCTATGCTTATCAAGCAGCATACCGCCTGTGCCGTTGAGGGCGATATGAAGGTTGCGATGGCTATGTCTATCTTGAAAACCATCTCTGGTACGGGAACTCTGGCAGAGATGTATTCTATCGACTTCCCGAAGGATATATGTATCATCGGTCACTCCGGTTCTGGCGATTTTGATATTTCTCAGGCTAAGAAGCCTACGATGAAGATTGTTCCAGTGTTCCACGGAAAGGCAGGTGGTGGTTACCTCACACAGTTCTATCCTCCCACAGGTCCTGTTACATATCTTGCTATTACCCAGGATAAGAATGGCGTCTTTAAGTTCGTTGCTGCCGAGGGCGTAAATGAGGATGGGCCTATCTTTACCTTCGGTGATACCAATATGCGAACGAAGTTCTCCTTGAGCTGCCGTGAGTTCGTGAATAAGTGGAGTGAGGCTGGCCCTACCCACCATATGGCAGCAGCAGTTGGTCATCATATTGACACCATCCTGAAAGTGGCCAAGATTTTCAATATAGAGTGCGACGTAGTTTGCAGATAAGATTATGGCGAAAAGTGGAAGTTTAAAGAGCACACTTGCGGTGTCTCTTAACAATTACCTGGATGCAGGTGCTATAGTGGCTGGTGCCAGTGGTGTCACTTTGTGGCAGAATTATCTGGGGCTCTCAGAGATGCATCTGGGTTGGCTCAATGCTCTCAGCGCCAATGCTCTGGGTGCTGCTATCGGTGCAATTATTGGAGGATTCTTGGCTGACAAGTTCGGACGTAAGTTTATCTTCACCTATAATCTGTTAGTGTACATGACTGGTGTGCTGATTATCCTGTTGAGCGTAAATTTTCCAATGTTGCTGACAGGATTCCTGATTACAGGTATATCGGTAGGTATAGGTGTTCCTGCCTCGTGGACATATATTTCTGAGAGTTCCGAGGTAGGTAATCGAGGACGTAATATATGTATCTCACAGATGTCATGGGGAGTAGGTCCGATGTGTATCCTGCTCTTCGGAATGTTGTTCGCTCCTGGTGGATATCTGTATGGACCGGTAGAGTCGTTGGCTCATGGAATCTTGGGTGCTGATGCGGCACTGGCTGCTGTCGAGGTGTTTAGTTCACGTGTTGTGTTCTTCACTCTCTTTGTAGTAGCATTTATTGCATGGACTCTTCAGCGTCAGCTGGAGGAGAGTGCTGAGTTTACTGCCAACAAAGCGAAGGACAAGAATAGCATAGTAGATAATATTAAGTTGTTGTTTACAAATAAGATAGCTGTAAAGACCGTTGCTTTCCTGGCAGCTATATATCTGACATGGAATCTTGTTGCCAGTGTTATGGGATTCTTTATGCCACATATATACGAGACTGCAGGAGGATTGAGCAATGAGGCAGCTAATATGCTGAGTTGCGTAAGTTGGGTGTTTGTTGTGGTTACAACATTTATAATCTCGTTCTTTGTTGATAAGGTAGCACATCGTTTCTTCTATGTCTTTGGTCTTGCTGCAGCACTTACTGCATGGATACTCATCATTGGCGGCGGGGTATCTACCATAGCGGGCATTTGGTTGTTCACCATCCTTTGGGGTATAAATAATGGTAGCTCCGTTCAGGTATTCTACGCTTTGTGGGGGTCAGAGCTGTTCCCTGCAAAATTTCGTGCCGGTGCTCAAGGACTGATGTTCTTTATCGTTCGTGGCTTGTCTGCTGTTTGGGGACTGGTCTTTACCTTTATATATGGTGAAAATGGCGAGGGATTCACTCTGGCGGCCTACTGTATGGTAGCACTTCTCCTGACATCCCTGATTGTTGGATTGCTAGGTATGCCTAACACCCGTGGCAAGTCATTGGATCAGATCACTAAGGAACGATATGGCGACAACTGTTAGTTATATTTATTTTGTCTAAAAATTGTTGATATTATGTCTAAAAGTATATTGGAAGGCCGCGAAGGTTTAAAAGCGGTAGTTTATCAGATTGCCGAGGTAACAGGTTATCTATGGCAGAAAGGCTGGGCTGAACGTAATGGTGGAAATATCACTGTCAACATCACTGAGTATATGGATGATGAGTGTAAGGCTATGAAGGCCATCTCAGAAGTAAAGCAGATAGGTATGGTATTGCCCCAGTTGAAAGGTAAGTATTTCTATTGCAAGGGAACAGGGAAGCGTATGCGTGACCTGGCTAAGGAGCCTATGCAGAACGGATCAATCATCCGTATCCTCGATGACTGTGCTTCTTACGAGGTTATCGCTGACGAGAATGTCGTTCCTACATCAGAGTTGCCAACACACCTTGCTCTGCAGAATTACTTGCTGGAGACGGGCTCATGCTATAAGGCAACACTTCATACCCATCCTATCGAACTGGTGGCTATGAGCCATATCCAACGTTTCTTGAAGGGTGATGAGATGACCCGAGTACTGTGGTCTATGATTCCTGAGACACTGGCATTTGCACCGCTAGGTATCGGTATCGTTCCTTACGCTCTGCCATCATCAGTAGATCTTGCTGAGGCTACACTCGAGCAGATCAAGACCCACGATGTTGTGATGTGGGAGAAACATGGTACTGTAGCTGTTGGTACAGACATCATGGATGCTTTCGATCAGACCGATGTGCTTTGTAAGGCTGCAAATATCTATATGTGTGCTCGTGCTATGGGTTCTGAGCCTGATGGCATGACCGATGCACAGATGAAGGAGGTTCAGGATGTATTCAAACTTCCGAAGAAGCGTCCCTGCTAAGTAATTTCTCAAGGGTAATATTCAGAAAAATCCCCTCGTACCGGTTAATAAGGTGCGAGGGGATTATATTTGTGGGTTATTGCATCCTCTTTAGTCCTTCCCATTTCACATCCCATTTACCATCTTTCGGGAAACCGGGATTCACCATATCTCCACATCCGTCCCATCCGGCACACATCATTGCGATAGTTGTGAGCAGAGCTCCGTTGCCAGGGAGATAGATACGCAGTCGGTCGGGTGTCTGAAAATTATGCCCACTTGGCAGATAGGTGTTCTTCTGAGTGTCGATAAGCAAAGCCTTGAGTGCTGTTTCCGGGTCTCCAAGACGTGCTGATGTCATAGCTATCATGCCATAATCCCATCCCCATGTGGTCTGCCAGTTCCAGTTCTTCATCACCCAGTCGAGGGTGGTTTTCATCTTCTCAATATTATATAAAGAGGTATAAGGCAACAGACCGCATGCTCCAAGAACTGCTGGATGGTCATTGCGACATTTGTCGGCAAAGGTCTCTACTTTCTTTGCCGGAGTGCCGAAGGGGTCGAAAGCCTCGTGATTCTTTGCTGTTCCAATGGCTGTTCCTGCTGTGTAGATATCACCAGCTTCGGGCAGTGAAGAAAGATCCCTGATGATATCATCCCAAAGAGCTACTCTATCCTTTCCCTGACGTTCGCGCCACTTCTGGGCTACAGAGAGACCATAACTCCAATAAGCCAGTTCGAAAGGCTGATTATAGGATATATCCTTTGTCATACACTCCTGCATGGCGGTTGCTCCCTTGATGATATATCGTTTCTGCTCGGCATCGTAGGTCACAAAGTCGGCCATAAATTCAGCCGTGGCCTCTACCTGTTCACCATATTCGCGGAGTGTCTCTGCTGATGGTCTGGCACGATACATTTCTTCTGCGAGGTAGATATAGTGTGGCTGTTGCCAGACAAGAAACGAACCTGTATTCGATGGTGCCTCACCAGCCCAGGGGTCGGTCATCTTCATCCATCTTGCACCTTTGAATCCCTGTCGTTCGGCTATCTTCCTTGCTATGGGATAAGCCGTCTTATTATACCATTTCAGTATCTGAGCCACCACCTCAGGACGATTCCAAAGAGCGAAATCGACTACATGCCACCATGTCATCTCCAGATGAGGACGCCCAAACCATGTGTTATATGTTAGTCCGCTCTCTTGAGGCGGCATATTGTTGGCACAATTTATCTGGGTGAGATATTGGGATAGCACTACACGTCGCTCCAGTTCTTTTGCCCGGGAATCTGTGCATGCCGAGAAATCCGCGATGGCACCACTATCCCACCAGGTGTGCCAGAAGTTTATCGTTGCGCTGTGATAAGAATCATAGGAGAATATGGATGTACCAGGGATACTAGGAAGATACTCTGCAGCTATGGCGAGTACATCATCGGATGAAGAAAGCTCGAAATCATGAGCTGCCAGTTTTTTTAAAACAGCTCTCCCTTCCCATTGCAACAAGACATAATATGTAGTGGTATCGAGTGTACGTTTGATGATTGCATAATTATTTGTCTGAGAGATGATTTCGGATTTGTGACGCTCTGGTTTTGTCCAATCGCTGGCATCATCGGCATGTTTTCCTGTAGGGTAGGGGAAACGCAGCCTCAGAGTGGCGCGCTTATCAGCCAGTAATGTGCTCTTGATTCTGGCATAGAGAGCATCCTTAGAGGGGTGAGCGCCTGTAGTAACATCTACCTTCTTGCCATCGGCCACAAACGAAGACCAGATTTCTCCGTCAAAAAGATTTTGTTCCTGACGGATATCCGTGAGCTGTCCGAGGGGCATTTGGTTCCCGTTGGCATCATAGAGATGGAGCCCGACAGCACCCAAATTAAGTCGGTGGGGATTGACACGGAAATAGTCCGTTGCCTCCTTATGCCGACCATCCTCTGCTTTCTTATATTCCACAGCATACACCTCCTCATGCCCATGTCCGAAATCAAAGGTTTTCTCTGATTCCGAAGGCTTCAGGTCTTTTGTGTTCGGAAACTGATGCCAGCCCCAGTCGCTCATGGCACAGAGGGGAACTCCATTCTTATATTCGATAGGATATGACTGCAGACCTGTTACATCTACTGTAGTCGCGAAATGTCCGTTTCCCACAGAAAGTGATGCTAATGTGTCAACCTTTGTTATCACTGGATTATTTCTGATTACCACAGCATGCCGGTCTATAGCTGCCGATGCATATAGTGACATCAGCAAGCATAACATCAATACAATAAATAGCTTCTTCATATTAAGTAGTCTCTCTTTCTGCTGCAAATTTACAACAAAATCGCGAAACACCCATCCTTAAGATACATAAAAACTTCGTAAACGTTATATTTTCTCTCTAAAGCACAATATCAAGGCTGTGTTTACGTTATAATTAAGATAAGCAATTAAGGAAAATATATCGGTATGAAGAGAATACTTTTTATTGCATTATGTCTGATAAGTGTTATGTCGGCAAAGGCTCAGGAGAACATTGACCTCTCCGGACTATGGGACTTCAGTATCGGTGACTCCGCGAATTATAACGATGAGATAATACTTCCGGGTTCAATGCTCACCAACGACAAGGGATATAAGGTGAGCACCCAGACTCGTTGGACGGCCACACTCTACGATTCTTCATATTATTTTAACCCCTATATGGCGAAATACCGCACCCAGGAAAACCTTAAGTTCCCTTTCTTCCTTACCCCTTCGCGTCATTATGTCGGCAAGGCGTGGTATCGTAAGATGGTATATATCCCCCAGTCGTGGGAGGGTAAGAATATTACCCTTTTCCTTGAGCGTCCGCATATCGAGACTACTGTATTTGTAAACGGTCAGGAGGTGGGTCATCAGAACTCACTCTCCACTCCTCATCAGTATGATATCACCAAATACCTCTCTCCTGGCCAGCGAAATAAGATTGAAGTTTGTGTGTATAATGGTATCAAGAATGTAGGTGTAGGTATCGACTCTCATAGCGTGACAGACCAGACTCAAGGTAACTGGAATGGCATCGTGGGACAGATAGAACTGAGGGCAAAGTCGTCTGGACCATATATAAAGAAGGTGAAGATTGTTCCCTACGTCGCCTTTGGTGTAGTGAATGTGGAGATCGAGATAGGTCGCTTCCCGAAAAACATGTTCTATCACTTGCCCGATATCTGTGTCGGTATCGAAGATGTTGAAGGTGATAAAGAGACTTTCATGCAGTTCTTCGAGGTCGATGGCTCCAAGGTGTCTCTGAATGTGAATATGGGAAAGAAAGCTGCTCTTTGGGATGAGTTTCACCCCCAATGCTATAGGATGGGTATCACTTTTGGCGATGACTATTACGAGACAACCTTCGGATTGCGTGAGATAGGTATCAAGGACAGGGGTATTTACATCAATGGTCGTCCTGTTTATTTCCGTGGAACGGTGGAGAGCTGCTGTTTCCCTGAGACCGGTTATCCCCCGATGGATGAGGAAGAGTGGACGAGGATTATTCAAAAATGTAAACAATATGGTCTTAACCACATGCGATTCCATTCATGGTGCCCTCCTGAGGCAGCATTTGTTGCTGCGGATAAGCTCGGATTCTATATTATGCCTGAGGCTCCATCATGGTCGAATCACGGAGTGAAACTGCGTAGTGGTCTGGTTGTCGACCATTATCTTATCGATGAGTCGAATAGGATTCTTGATACTTATGGTCATCACCCCTCGTTTGTCATGATGTCGGCAGGTAATGAACCGGCAGGCAGATGGGTGGAGTACTGCAATGACTGGGTGAAAGCGATGAAAAAACGCGACCCCTCGAAGATCTATTGCGGTGCTGCCGTCGGTGGTGGTTGGGAATGGGATGACGGTTCGGAGTTTCATGTGAAGGGTGGGGCAAGAGGTCTCGACTGGAACAAACATGCTCCTCACTCTGACGATGACCACAATAAGGAGATAGATTTCCCTAGAAACTATAAGGCTGACAAACCCAATAACAGCCCTATTATAGCCCATGAACAGGGTCAGTGGTGTGCATTCCCGGATTTTAAGGAGATATCTCAGTATCACGGTGTGAACAAGCCGGGAAACTTCGAGATTTTCCGTGATTTGTTGCGTGATAACGGCATGGAGTCGCAGGCGGAGAAATTCCTTATGGCAAGTGGAAAATTACAGACTCTCTGCTATAAGTTCGATATCGAGCGCAACCTGCGAACCAAAGACTATTCCGGATTCCAACTCCTCGGTCTAAACGATTATAGTGGACAGGGCTCTGCTCTCATCGGACCACTCAACGTGCATTGGAAAGAAAAGGGCTATGTAGATGCTACGGAGTGGATAGAGTTCTGTTCTCCTATCGTTTCGCTTGCTAAGTTCCCGAAGTTCGTGTATAGCAACAGGGATACTCTCGATGTGCCAGTAGAGTTGTATAATGCTATGTATACTGAGATATCCGACACTCGGAATAATTATTATATTGCCGATGAGACCCAGAATGTTATTTCCGGAGGAATACTCTCTATAGGAGATCTGCCTGTAGGCAAGAATGTAAATATCGGAAAGGTTACTTTCCCCTTGGATAAAATCACTCAGCCTCAGAAACTCACTTTATCAGTCCTCGTTGCCGGTAAACTCCGTAACCACTGGGATTTCTGGGTATATCCCGAAGTAAAGGATACCTTGACTTACGATGATATCTATCAGACAGATACCTTAGACTCAAAGGCCCTCGATGTACTTAAGAAAGGTGGTAAGGTGCTTATTGCAGCAGCCGGTAAGGTACGTCTGGGCAGGGATGTCATACAGAATTACCTGCCTGTGTTCTGGAATACATCGTGGTTCCAGATGCGCCCTCCTCACACTACAGGAGCGTATATCGACAAGAGCCATCCCCTCTTCAAATACGATTTCCCCACCGACGACTGGAGCAATCTCAACTGGTGGGAACTTCTGAACAGGGCCCAGGTGATGAACCTCGCGGAACTGCCCAAGGACTACCAGCCACCTATCCAGCCCATCGATACATGGCATATCAGCCGTAAACTCGGTATGCTTGTTGAGGCTAATGTGCTGAATGGCAAACTGTTGATGACCACGATGGACATCACCTCCAATCTGGATAATCGTCTTGTTGCCCGTCAGATGCGCCAGGCTATCATGCGATACATGCAGAGCGGTGATTTCAAACCCGCTATAACCCTTCAGCCTCAGATTATCACCGATTTCTTTACAAAAGACGGTCCTAAGGTGGACATGCACACCAAGGCATCCCCCGCTGACCTGAAGCCACAGATAAATCCGAACAAATAAAAAAAGAGGCTAAAAACCTCTCTTTGTAATTTCTGGTGCAAAAATACACATTATCTTTGAAACAACCAAATGTTTCCAGAGAAATCTATTTGGAGTAGTGATATCTCATCGTAAGCACATATACCTCGACAACTTCACCGTTCACCTTATATACTATACGGTGTTCGGGGTTTATACGACGTGACCAGTAGCCCGTCAAGTTATATTTCAGGGGTTCCGGCTTACCAGTACCGGTAAAGGGATGCTCTTCCAACTCCTTCAGGAGGGTAACTATTTTCTTGATCGCAGCCTCATTGCCGCTATTCACAAAATAAGTATAGTCCTCCTGGGCCTGTTCTGATAGTGTTACCTTGTACATCTTGCCAGAAACTCCTCCATTGTTTCGTCTTCTCTCTTTGTCACGCTTCTGCCATTCTTGATGTCATCCTCACCCTTCTGGATAGCCCGCATCATGGCAGGAGACTTCATCAGATACTCTGTCTCTACCATAGCATTATAGTCATCAAGAGAAATGACTACAACAGACTCCGCACCCTGACGATGAACAATCAGCGGCTCATTGTCTTTGATCACGCCGTCCAGATAGTGCTTCATATTGGCGCGTAACTCTGAATAATTAGCTGTTCTCATAACTCATTTGTGTAATTTGGGTACAAATATACGTACTTATTTTGAAATAGCCAAATGATTATGTGAATATTTTAAGATTACACATAAAAATTGTATGATGAAATATCATCATAACACCACGATGACTCATATTTTGTGCACTAATGAAACTTTGCAGTCAAAATTCGACATTAGATGAAATACATGGAAATCTCTGGTTACATAGATATGACAACACATATATATTCCAAGAATTGGACTATATCAACAAATTGCGTAACAGAATAGCCCATCATGAGCCTATATGCTTTTCAAGACCCAATGTAACTTCCAGAATTATTCCTATAAATGCAAAAATCCGCAAGCGACTGATATTCGGTTTCTTGCGGACTATCTTTCGTGATCCGTTTGGGGCTCGAACCCAAGACCCCAACATTAAAAGTGTTGTGCTCTACCGACTGAGCTAACGGATCTCCCTATATGACTTCTTGCGAAATCGGCTGCAAAGGTAGTCATTTTTCCCGAAACCACCAAATTTATTCCGATGAATTTTCGTTTTCGAGAGCTTTTTGATAGCAGATACGGCATAAAGGCTCGTATTCCTGCGTCTCTCCGAGTAATACTCGCTTGTCATTCTGCACTTTTCGGTGACTGACATAAGCCAGGTTACCGCACTTCACACAGATGGCATGCACCTTAGTCACATCGTCGGCAATGGCACACAGAGCCGGCATCGGTCCGAAGGGGATACCCTTATAGTCCATGTCGAGTCCGGCGATAATGACCCGAACTCCACGATTTGCCAGTTCGTTACACACTTCCACCAGTCCCATGTCAAAGAACTGTGCCTCGTCGATACCCACCACGTCGATGTCCGACGACAGCAGCAGGATACTTGCCGACGAGTCGATGGGTGTCGACTGTATATGCTTCTGGTCATGACTCACCACATCCTCCTCAGAATACCTCACGTCGATGGCTGGCTTGAAAATCTCCACCTTCTGTTTGGCAAACTGAGCCCTTCTCATACGCCTTATCAGCTCTTCCGTCTTGCCCGAGAACATCGAGCCGCACACCACTTCAATTCTTCCAGGACGGTGTGCCTCTCCTGATATATTTCTTGTCATATCTGTCTGCAAAGATACAAATTAGTGCGCAAAATACCATAATAAAATAAAAAAAACAGGCTTAAAGATTAAAAATTGTGTGATAAAGAGCGCTTTTTTCATTTTTTTTGTAATTTTGCCCACTGATTATGGGCATATTGTATATTGTTCCGACTCCTGTCGGGAATATGGAGGATATGACATTCCGTGCCGTACGCATCCTGAAGGAGGTCGATATGGTGCTGGCAGAAGATACCCGTACGTCGGGCATCCTTCTCAAGCATTACGAGATTCGCAACCATCTGGTGTCGCATCATAAGTTTAATGAGCACGGCACATCGGCAGGTATCGTCAGTCGTCTGCTGGCCGGTGAGAATGTAGCCCTGATCAGCGATGCCGGTACTCCTGGCATCAGCGATCCCGGATTTTTCCTTGTTCGAGAGGCCGTAAGGGCTGGCGTTGAGGTCCAGTGCCTGCCTGGTGCCACAGCCTTCGTTCCGGCATTGGTGTCGAGTGGTCTTCCCTGCGATCGTTTTGCCTTCGAGGGATTCCTTCCCCAGAAGAAAGGCCGTCAGACAAAGCTGCTGTCGCTTGTAGACGAGGAGCGTACAATGATCTTCTATGAGTCGCCCTACCGTCTGTTAAAGACTCTTCAGCAGTTTGCCGAGGTTTACGGTGCCGACCGTCAGGTGAGTGTGTGCCGTGAGATATCCAAGGTCCATGAGGAGAGCGTGCGTGGTACTCTCGAGGAGGTTATAGCCCATTTCAAGGAGCATGAGCCAAAGGGAGAGATAGTGATTATCCTTGCGGGAAAACAATAATTATAAATATAATAAGGTATGAAGAAATTAGCAATTTTTGCATTTTGTGCACTGGCAATAGCCAGTTGTAACGATGGTGTTAAACAGGCAAACCTCGCAGCCGAGGCTCAGCGTGACTCCCTGAACTCTATTATCGCTCAGAAGGAGAGTGAGATTACCGACATGATGACCACCTTGAGCGACATCGAGGAGGGATTCCGTGAGATTACCGAGGCCCAGAGCCGTGTTACTCTCGCCAAGCAGGGTGAGGGCACCAACAGCGCACAGCGTATCCGCGAGAACATGCAGTTCATCCAGCAGGCGATGAAGCAGAACAAGGAGCTTATCAACAAGCTGAAGCAGCAGGTTCGTGAGGGTAGCATAAAGAATGATCAACTTAAGAAGATCATCGACAATCTCACAGAGCAGATGGAGGAGAAAGACCGTCAGCTTCAAGCTCTGCGCGAGGAACTCGACAAGAAGGACATCCATATCGCTGAGCTCGACGAGCGTGTGGCTGACCTGAATACAAATGTAGAGAACCTTACTGAGGAGACCAATCAGAAGACTCAGACCATCAACCAGCAGGATAAGGAAATCCACACTGCCTGGTTCGTGTTCGGTACAAAGAAGGAGCTCAAGGAGCAGAATATCCTTGCCGACGGTGAGGTGCTCCGTTCTAACTTCAACAAGGAGTATTTTACAAAGATCGATATCCGTATCGACAAGGAAATCAAGCTCTATAGCAAGTCTGCCACAATGCTTACTGCTCATCCTTCAAGCGCTTATACTCTGCAGCGCGATGCCAACAAGCAGTATGTTCTCCGCATCACCGACCCGCAGCTCTTCTGGAGCACCAGCAAGTATCTGGTTATCCTCGTGAAGTAAAGAAAACGGAAATTAGTAATCGCTATATTATAAAAAAGGAGAGACCTCTGTGCCTCTCCATTTTATTTTTCTGGGAAAAAATTTGGTTATTTCCTCTAAACTTCGTATCTTTGCAGAGTTCAATCAAAAATCAATGTATTATGGAGAATAACAAGAAAGAAACTAAAGTGAATGAGAAGATGGAAGGCAAGAGACAGGGAAAAGACTTTGTGACCACAGTGGCGAATCCAATTTACGATACTGTGTTCAAATACCTGATGGAGGACGAGCGTATCGCCCGCACCATTCTCTCTGCCCTTCTACAGAAGGATGTGCTGAGCGTAGAAATGCGACCACAGGAGTTTGCCGATGACAAGAACGGCAAGATATCGCTCTACCGCATCGACTTCGGTGCCACAGTACGCGAGAAAGACGGCACGGAACGCCGCATCCTGATAGAGTTGCAGAAGAGCTCGGCTGAGGGGGAGACACTGCGCTTCCGCCAGTATCTTGGTTTCCAATACAACAGTCCAGAAAATGTCGGTAGCGACGGTTTCTCCATTCCGATGGTAACCATCTATCTGTTGGGGCACATGGTGGGTGACATTGAGGAGCCTGTGGTCTATGTATATCGCAAGACCTTTGACCATACCGGTCGGGAAGTAACCAAGGGACTGCCCAATCCTTTTATCGACAGTCTGACCCATGACAGCATTATTGTCCAGCTGCCCCGTCTGCATGGTCAGGTGAACAACCGTCTCGACGAGGTGCTCAGTTTCTTTGACCAGAGGCGTAAAGTGAGCCAGAACCCCCATCTGCTGGAAATAGACGAGTCAGTCTATGGTGAAGACCCTGATATGCAACGTATCCTCACCCGTCTGCTTAAGGCAGCTGCCAGTGCAGAGATACGCCGCAAGATGAACATTGAAGACGAGATATTCTCCGCCATTGAGAAGCGAGACACGATAATACTTCAGAAGGACAAGCAATTGGAGGAACAAAGCCTGCAATTGGAGGAACAAAGCCATCAACTGGAAGCAAGGAATCAGGAAATCCTGAGACAGAAAGAACTGTTGCGAATATCAGTAAAGACACTGTTGAGCAACGGACTCTCTGAAGAAGCTGTTGCTGCAAGTTTAGGCATAACTCCGCAGGAAATAGAGGAACTGCTTGAAGAATAAGTGACGCACAATATTCTCTATGAGCCAACAGCAGCTACAATTCTACATGACTGTAGCTGCTGCCATTGTAATGCATTTGGATTCTTTCCAAACCGCAAAAGAATTCACGACTTTTTTCGATCCAATCTCCCGAACGAATACCAAAGAACACCACTTCTCTTCCACCGCGCGAGCAGCAAAGCGAAAACTTCAAAACTTCAAACTTCATTTACCACCGCACAGCGCACCAGTGTGTGATGTCGGTAGAAAACATTAATTTACGTTAATAATTCGTGCAGAAGCCTTCTTCGAAGAATATCTGCCAATAACCCAAGACAACAAGCTCGCGCACGGCGTGCCTGACCCCGTGTAATTCTGCGGGATTGTCTTATGACAAGTGATCAACGGTAGTTTCCCTCTCCGGGAGGTCAGTCATCCTTTTATACGGACAAAGGTAATGACTTTCCTCGAATTGTCAAAGCTTTTTAGGGAGATTAATTAAGAGAGCGTTCTCCCATCTCTTTGACTCTGCAAAGTTAGAGTGATGAAAGAGGATGTGAACAAACCCTCTTATCTACGAAATGCAATGTAGTTACCTATTTCACGAATTTCTTGCCATCGATGATGTAAAGTCCCTTAGGTAGAACAGATTTGTCTTTGCCCAAATTACGTCCCTTTAAATCGAAAAAAACATCACTATGGCACTGTCGCGAAGTAACACCACTCACATTTGTAACATACTTTTCTTGTTCTGAAGCCTCAACACTGCCATCGTCATTAACAGTGACATAATAGCAAAATGTACCTCCGATTGATCTTACAGGTACAGGCTCTTTGTCTTGCACAGCTTGTGATGCAAAAAATGCCGTATATTTTCCTGCAGGAATATTTGTTGTCATTATTGTCTGAGAAAAACCTGAGATACCCCAGAGAGGAGCTATTGTATATCCTTTTTTCTCACCTATGTCAAAGAATCTATTATTATCTTCTTTCCCGTCTTCGCTCTTAAAATAGACTCCTATCTTGCCATAGAAAATCAAGAAGTTATAGTTAAAGAATTCATCAACAGTCACTTTAGTGATTAACTTAGAAAAAGCCATACTGTAACTAGATGTAGCAATAAATGACTCGAAATATTCTGACGGATCAGGTTCTGATTGACATTTAAAGCCTATAACCATTGCTTGAGTATAGTTATAGTGATCACTCATAGATTTACCTCGATCATCCAAGGGATTTAGGTCTGAAATATCATAATAGCCATTTCCTGTTCCATTCCATCCCCAATTTACATGAATCAATCCTTCAGAATCAAATCCATCAAAAATAAATGCATGTCCATTCTGACCTTGTGAATTAGTTGAGCCGAAATATAGTATTGGCCTTTTATTAGACAATTCTGAATAAATCATTTCCATCCATTCTTTATCCTCGAAGAACTGTCGCTGATAGCAGCGCATTGCAAGCGAATCATAACTAAAATTATTGCAAAATCCATATGCCGCACTCGTTTCAAATGCTCCACTGCCTGTCTCGTCATAATTCATGTGCGAAGCCAAACCAGCCTCCTTTAACAAGGTAGATATAGCATTTGACTGCTCTTCTGAAAGATTGTTGACTCCCTTGTATTTGTCAAGCATTTTCTCCCACTCATACACAGATGTAGTCGGCTCGGTTACTCGTCCTGCGCTTCCACCTTTCTGGTAATACCCAGAACCTTTTCCTTGAGCAGGATAGTTATAATACTTCATGATTTGGGCCATTGACGTTGCTACACATCCTGTTGGAGCTTTATTGCCATCAAATGTCGGGCATTTGAGATTATATGGAGCCCCCTGTCCCCACTCAGCCTTACAGAAGAAATCAACAGGAGCAGGAATCTGAATTGGAGATATAATTACAGCAGATTTTCCCTGTTCCATTGAATTTGTAATTCTCTCCATCCACCACTCCATTCCACAAGGCAGTTTCTCAGGATCATACTTCGTGTCAGAATAAGCAAGAACAGGCCTGAAGGAATCATCACGACTTACAATCACAAAACTCTCACTATTGCCATAAACGTTATAATGTGGTTTTGACTCTAATTTATTTATAATAGATTCGCTTCTTGTATTGTAACTTAAACCCAACTTATTTTTTGCTATAGCAAACATCTCTCGCTCGGTACGAGTACCGGCGAGAGATGTGTTCTGGCCTGCAAGAATACAGGCGGAGAGTATTATAAGACTTCTTATCTTATTAATCATGCTGCATAATCAGATAAAAATATCCAAATGCTCCAGCTTCACAAATTGCCCCCATAGGAGTACAAACCATACGACCGCCACGAGGAGTGAACTCGAATGTGACAGAATCATCATAGTCTGAGAAATCAGGTTTTACAGCCTGTATCCAAACATCGCCGTATGATGGGTGTACATACAGAATCTGATAGTTAGGAACAGTGATTGTATGAGCCTCCTCATCGTAAACACCTTGAACGGTCATACCGCCATCCCAGATATTAGTAATATTTACAATGTTTGTGCTTCCTTCTTCAAACTCTATAGTCATCTTATAGGTCTCTGATGCAGGTATCCAGTTACCCGCATTATTGCGGTCAACCTCTGTTACTGTATATGTTCCATTCAGAGGTGTAGAAGGGGCCTCAGGAGTTGTAACTTGCTTAACTTCACTGTAAACCACATTACCATTCTTTGACATTGCATAAGCTCTTACATAGTAAGTGGTCAACTCCTCAAGACCACTGGTGGTGATTGAGAAAGAAACCTCTACTGTTTCATTAGGTGTATAGGCAACATTTGAGAAATCGTTTGTTGCAGCAAACTGTATTCCTTGTTCTGCAACATCGTTTACGTTACCTACCGTACAATTTACAACAACTGTATTGTACGCAGGAGCGTCTACTGAAGCCAGATTAATTGTTGCTGTGCTAAACTGATTTTCATACTGAGCATCAATAATTGCCTTGTCGTCCATTGTGCTATCACAACTTACAAAAGCAAAAGCTAGCACTAGACTTGGAATAATATATTTGAAAATATTCTTCATTGTCAAAATCTCCTATAATTTATGTTGTTTATGGGTTCTGTTCAGAAGCATCAATATGGGTATTCTCCTGCATCTCACTACGTGGAAGTTGGAATGTCCATCTTACGTCGTGAGCAGGAACAACAAGCTTGTAGTTGTGATTGTTTCCATCATAGCTACGGTCAATGCCTTTGTTAAGACGCTTCAGGTCAAAGAATGTGAATCCTTCGCCCCAGAGTTCAATACGACGCTGCAAATATACATCCTCTACACTAACGATTGACTGATTCCAGTCTGGCTGTCGATTGCTCATCAACTCAGCAAGTACCTGAGCAGCTTTCGTCTCCTGATTCAGGTGTGCATAAGCCTCAGCCTCGATAAGAACCATCTCTGAAGCACGCATATAAACGTAGTCGCAGAGCCAGTCGGTGTTATAGAGGAATTTCTGGTTGGCATATGGCCTCTTACCGCCTGTTGTCGGCTGGGTAGGATCGCCATTAGGACCATTGAACAAGGTCTTGCGATAGTCGTTGTCAGCAATCTGGCTATACAGACGGGCATCAATCAAGAACGGGTAGTTCTGTCCGTATCCAGGGCCGGAGCTTGCGAGATGTGAGAACAGGGAGGCATAGCTTGTTGCTGTTTCTGTTGTATGATTGAATCCCCACATCCACTCTACGTTGCTTATGCTGTTAAAGCCAGAATGGAGCTCCTCATTGCCCATAATCTTGTATTTGCTACGAGCAGTATTCGCTGCTTGGGCAGCCTTTTCCCACTGCTGTGTCAACAGGTAGAAGCGAGCCAGAAGTCCATTAGCAACACTTGCATCGATATAGTTCTTGCTGGGGCGCTCATAGCCAGACTCTGTAAGCAGTTTAACACCTGCCTCAAGGTCAGACTGAGCAACATCAAGAACGTCTCCTACAGTATTACGTCCTTTAGCGGCATCCATCTCTTCAGCAGTCTTTCCGTCTACGTCATTATAGTAGATGGGCACACCTGCAGCACTGCGCTTGAAGCTTCCGTCAGCATTCAAATAATCCTGATAGATTTGTATCAAGTAGTAATAAGACATACCACGGATAGAGTAAGCCTGTCCAAGAAGTGCCTTCTGTGCATCTGTCGTGGCGCCATCTGGATAAAGCGAAATAACCTCGTTTGCCTTAGCAATTAGAGTATAAAGGTTTGTCCAGAAAGAACTTGTACGAACATATGGCTCATCACGATAATCAAGTTGGTAATCATAATTATACCAGCTAGTGGTTTGGAAAGCAATGTCCTCTCCCATTACCTGTGTATCCATAAAGATGGTATAAATACCATAAGAATCATGACGACCCTCATAACGAACCATCCAAGACCACATACCATTCAAGAACACATCAGGGTTCTGACCAGCAGCTTCTGCAGCCTCTTGCTGTCCCAGGTATGTTGTGTATTCGGTATCCAGATAGTCACTGCTGCAAGAGCTCAAGGCAGACAGGGCGACCAATCCGATAGCTATATTCTTTAATAATTTCATATTTATTTTAATATTTGATGTTTAACAATTAGAACGACAGACTCAAACCGAATGAGTAAGAGCTAAGGGCAGAATATACATAACCAGTAGTCCCATCATATCCCTGACGAGGGTCAAGCCCCTTACGCTTTGATTGCAACCAGATATTGTCACCTGTCAAGTATACGCGCAGACGCTCAATACCCCACTTGCTGATAAGCTTTGTAGGCAGAGTATAGCCAAGTGTGACGTTGCGCAGGCTGAAATAGCTTGCTTTAGTAAGATAGTAGTCTGAGTTGCCACTAATACCAGCATCCTGAACGTCAAAGCCCAAAGCAGGAATATCTGTATCAGTATGAGCTGGTGTCCAACGGTCGAACATATCTTTGTGGAAGTTGTGTCCATTTGAACCGGCAGACATAAGCGAGTTGTAATATGAGTCGAACACATAGCCACCCAATTGGAAAGCAGTTGCAATAGACAGGTCGAAACCATAAGCCTCAACAGTAGTACTGAAACCGCCAGTGATATCTGGGATGGCAGACTTACCTGTTTGACGCTGAGTAGCATCTGTAATTGAGTTAACAGTTTCAATGCTCTTTATAATCTCATCTCCATTGCTGTCGCGTTTTACAGTACCATCCTCATTCTTTTCATATGTATAGTGATTATACATTGGCTTACCATTAGTAGGATCAACGCCTACGTACTCATAATAGTAGAAATCATAAAGAGAGCCACCTAGTTTACGCCAATAAGAACCTGCAGCATATCCGTTAGGATAAAGGTCTGCAGGCTTTGATACCGGTAGACGAGTCAACTCATTTTTGTAATGAGTCAGGTTAAGAGCTGCATTCCAACGTACATCCTTTGTCTTGATGATGTCGCCGCTAATTTCGAGTTCTATACCAGTATTCTTCATATCCATTTCATTGCGATAGATATAGGTAGGAGAACCTTCTGATGTAGCCAGAGGACTGGCATAGAGAAGATCCTTGGTCTCCTTGATGAAGAAGTCGAAGTTGATATTCAGTCTTTTCCATAATCCAGCTTCAAAACCAACATTGAAGTTACGGCTCTTCTCCCATGTCAAATCCGGATTACCACGGTTAACTTTTGTAAAGGCAGCTGCTCCTGAAACTCGGTCTACACGGTAAAGGTCTGTATAGTTATGTGCATAACCCACATTGTCATTACCCTGAGTTCCATAGCTAGCCTTAAGTTTCAGATTGTCAACAAACTTGACATCCTTCATGAATGCTTCTTCTTTAATACGCCAAGCACCGCCAACAGACCAGAATGTACCCCAGCGATTATCCTTGTGGAAGCGAGAACTACCATCACGACGTATACTTGCTGTGAAATAATACTTGTCGGCATAATCGTACTCACCTTTTGCAAAATAACCCTCAAGAGCATATTCTGACGTATAGCTGGTAAGATCCTGATACTGAGCGGCATTTGCGAACTCTGGATTATTTGGGTCAGCAAAGTTCGTCATATGACCATACATATATTTTGTATGATCATTCTTTGTCTCATGACCCAAAAGGACATGAACACCATGCTTGCCGAATTCATGATTCCAATCAAGCAGCTGGTTAACGTTAAGAGCGGCAAAACGTGTTACCTCCTTCTCACCACGACCACCTACATTAAGAGCATCACCACCTATCGGAGTAGCGTATTCAGAATAGTATGTATTAAATACGTCGTATGCAATATTAGCTGTGAATTTGAAATCCTTCAAGAAAGAATACTCAAAGTATCCACGAGTTGTGATATTGTCACGGGTTGTTTTTACCTCATTCTTTAAAGCTACAGCCAAAGGATTCTGATTTGAGCCGTAAGGACGGCTTTCACCAAAGTCATATCTTCTATCACCGTTTTCATCATACATCGCATTACCATTCTCATCATAAAGATAGATAGGATAGATAGGAGCAATGCTCTGAGAGAACATAAAGATGTTAGAGAAGTTATTACTTACGCTACCATTAAACTGTTTCTGAATGGTATTAGCATATGCAATGTTTCCTCCGATGCGAATACTCTTTCCGATATTCTGATCAAGTTTTACCCGGGCAGAATAACGTTTGAAGTCAGAACCTGCCATATAACCCTCATCTCCAAGATAGCCTAAAGATGCGTATACCTTCGTATCTTCTGAACCAGAGCTGATATTTACATTGTACTCCTGACGTAAACCATTTTCAAATGGATCTTCCATCCAGTTATCATTCCATTTATACTGTGTTGCATTCTTATTAAGCTTACCTGTCATAGGATCAATCAACTCTGTATCAGCAACACCCTTGAACTTATTGTACATCAAATTTTCAATCAGGTTCTGAGAAGCATAGAGGTTCGCACCAACCATACCCATTTCATCGATCTTGCTATTACGCAAGGCCTCCCAAAACATTTCGTAATATTCTCCAGCATCACTGATGATATCGTAGTTCTTAACGCCACGAGAGTTAAAACCGATACGACCTTCGAAGTTAATCTTTGCCTTACCAGCTTTTGCACTCTTGGTGGTAACCATGATAACACCATTTGCGCCACGTGCACCATACATAGAGTTGGCAGCCGCATCTTTAAGCACAGTTACCGACTCAATATCATGTGAGTTTAAGGAGTTCAGAGACCCCTCATAAGGCACACCATCAACAACAATCAGCGGTGTCTTTGTACCTGAAATTGAACCAATGCCACGCACCATGATTGTGGCACCTGATCCTGGTGTTCCAGAAGAAGAGAATGACTGTACGCCAGCAATTGCACCTTCAAAGGCCTTTGACAGGTTAGATACCTGAAGCTTCTCAATCTTATCACTCTTCATCGTAGAGGCAGAACCGGTAAACGAAGCTTTCTTCTGGGTACCGTAAGCAACGACAACAACTTCATCAAGTGAAGAAGCATCACTCTTCAAGAACACACGCATACCATTCTTTGCCTTTATGGTCTGGCTCTCATAACCCAAATAAGAAACGGTTATCAGAGTCTTACCAGCAGGCATTGTCAGTGAGAATTGACCGTTTACGTTGGTCAACATACCAACACCAGTACCATCCACCTTAACAGCTGCACCGATAATCGGCTGACCGTCTTCCTGTGAGTAGACTGTACCGGAGATCTTTGTCTGTGCGAGCGCACCTCCCAGGAGGAGGTGAGCAATTTTCCGTACGATTTCATCCCTGTTTTTTTGCTGTTATTGCGTAAATTGTTACCTTTGCCATTTCAATTAAGGCATTATTGTTATGAAACTGGGAATAAAGATAGAATTCAGTATCCATATCTATAGGAACGATGGCAAAAAGGATGCAGGGCAGCAAGAGATAACAGAAAACAAGGAGATAATCGATTGTCAAAACAATACGGATTCTTTTTTCAAAACAGCAAGGGACGCGGTGGAAAAGTTAGAGAAGTCGCGTAGTATTTCAACTATAAGCAACTATCGATGTGCTTTAAACTCTTTAATGAGTTTTTTGAATAGGGATATCTCCATAAGCGAGATGAATGCCGATCTGTTGGAAAGCTACGAGAAGTGGTTGCGCAACAATAACGTCTGCATGAATTCTGTCTCGTGTTATATGCGTTCTCTCCGTTCGCTGATAACAAAAGTATTTGGTAAAGAATCAAGGCTGATGTTCAACAACATATATACTGGGAGGCCCAAAACTAGTAAGCGGGCCATACCTGAAAGTGATTTGTCGAGAATAAAAGCTTTGAAGCTTGACAGGAACTCATTTCTTTGTCTGGTGCGCGATGTGTTTCTTTTCAGCTTCTATGCGTTAGGGATGCCTTTTGTTGATATATGCTTCTTAAGAAAGACTCAGATATTTGATGGACAGCTGGTCTACGAGCGCCATAAAACAGGCCAGAAAGTGATTGTTCAACTGGAACCATGTATGACAGAGATAATCAGCCGTTATCAGCGAGAGGATTCAGATTATGTTTTCCCCTTGCTAAAGTCATCCGACCCTACAGTTGCCTATAGACAGTATCTCAGCAAACTGTCATGCTATAACAAAAGCTTGCGCAGTCTGGCTGAAAAAGCTGGTATATCTAATCACCTGACATCATACACTCCCCGCCATACCTGGGCTAGTGTTGCCAACAGTTCAAACATAAGCCTGCCAGTGATATCAAAAGCTCTGGGACATACCAATACACAGACAACACTTACATATATCAAAGAGATTGACGACAAACGCCTGTTTGAGGCCAACAGAATGATTGTCGGCAAGATTATATAGTAGAGTCTTCTGTAATTTTGTTTTTATCAGTATTTTCTGCCATGCTGCCACAGGTATGTTTAAAATGCTTATTATAAGGCAAATACGTGTTGTGGCAGTATCTATAATAGTGGCAGTAGATATAATAATTGCCATATTTCCTTGACAAATAGATGCTCTAACGTCATGATAATAAGGCTTTCATCTGTTTCTGAAGGATTATATTGCCTCTTTCTCCTCTTGAAAACGATGTTTTCTGCCGTAGAAAACGGTGCTTTCTTACTGGAAAAATACTGTTATCTGCCTTAAAAAAGATAATAATGTGCTCCCATTTGGGCTAAAGATCCGTTTGACGTTAATGGCATACGTAGCGTAGTTATCGGAGGAATTCTGGATTTAATGGCCTTTTGCTGCCATTGTTTTCATATCTGCCACTATTTCTAAATACTTCATAATCAGGTATAAACAATGCTGAATGGCAGCATGGCAGATAAAATCATAAAAAATATTTCATATAAAATAAATGCGCTCGTTCTGCTGAATGACAACTACTGGAACTTGGGTATACCTAGATTTGCCTCAAATTAGCTCTGATATAGACTAGTGATTGCCATGAGTTTCTATTTGCTGTGTAATGGCGGTGTTATTTAAACAATAATTAAACATTCTGATTGATTTAAATCAATTATGGGTGTCAATTTGTTAAAAAAGAACGTCGAAATGTGACTTTTTTATAAAATTATTCGTTTTTTAGAAACTTATGCATTATTTTTGCAAGCTAGAAGTGTCAAAAGGGTAAAATATACCATTACTCATGTCCGCAACGACATTCCTATTATATAATAATGTACGTGTACATACTATTATTAATTAGCTAACGTTCGTGAGAATACAATAAAAAAACAAGTATAATCATTTAATAATTAACAAAAAAAAGAGAGAGATTTATGGAAAAAAGACTAACGATGTTGATGTGTAGCCTCTTCCTCCTCCTGGGAAGTGCGTTTGCACAGACAAAGATCTCTGGTACAGTCTACTCACAGGAAGACGGTCAGCCGATTATCGGTGCCGCCGTTCAGGTGTTGGGTACAGGTACAGGTATGTTGACAGACGTTAATGGTAAATTTACTATTACGTTACCAGAAGGCAAGAAAACTTTGCGTGTTTCATACCTCGGTATGGAGACAAAGGATTTCCAGGCTAAGAATGGTATGCGTATTTTCCTGAAGTCAGACGCTAAGACGCTTGACGACGTGCTTGTCATCGGTTATGGTACTTCAAAGAAGTCTGCCTTCACAGGTTCAGCTGTTGAGGTGGACAGCAAGGACATTGCTTCACACGTAACTTCCACAGCTACAAGTGCTTTGGTTGGTAAGGTCGCAGGTGTCATGGCAACTTCCAGTTCTGGTGCTCCTGGTAGTGCTCCTACTATCCGTATCCGTGGTATCGGTTCTTATGCTGCAGCAACTACTCCTCTGTACATCGTAGATGGTGTGCCCATGGAACAGAGTGTTGCATCTATTAACCCGGAGGATATCGAGTCAATGTCAGTGCTGAAGGATGCTTCTGCTGCTGCTATCTATGGTAACCGTGGTGCTAATGGTGTTGTCATCATCACTACCAAGAAAGCAAAGAATAATCAGGATGCGGAAATCAAGGTTGACATGAAGTGGGGTTCAAATGGCCGTCTGATTCCTCAGTATGACATTATCAAGAATCCTGCTGAGTACTATGAGACAGTTTATCGTTCTCTTTACAACAGTCAGTATTATCATGGTAAGACTCCTGAGCAGGCTTTCGACTATGCTGATCGTATGATTCTTTCAAGCAGCGGTGGTGGTACTGGTGTTCAGGTTTACACTATTCCTGAGGGCCAGAACCTCGTAGGTCATGACTTCAAGCTGAATCCTAACGCTACACTCGGTTATTGGGATGGTGAGTATCTTTATCAGCCAGACGACTGGTATGACGAGCTCTATCACAACTCATTCCGTCAGGAGTACAATATTAGCGCAAGCGGTGCTACAGGTAACCTGAACTATTATGCAAGTGTTGGTTATCTGAACGATGGCGGTCAGGTTTCTAACTCTAACTATCAGCGTTATACCGCTCGTACAAATGTAGAGTATCAGGCAAAGAAGTGGTTGAAACTCACCACAAACATGGCTTTCACTCACGATATTAGCGAGTCTCCTTCGTATTCTTCTACAACATACGGAAGCTCTAGCAACCTGTTCTACTATGCAAACTCAATGGGTTCTATCTATCCTCTCTACCTGCGTAATCAGGATGGTAGCATCATGACAGAGAGCGGTCGTGTAAAATATATGACCAACAACAACTCAAATCAGACACGTCCAGGATTCATTAACAATGCTGCACGTGATAATGACTTTAACCGCACAAAAGGCTTTGGTGATATCTTCACTGGCCAGTGGGCTGCCGTTGTTACTCCTGTTACAGGTCTGAATCTGACAGCTCAGTTGAGTACAACAGATATTAATAGCCGTTACAACTATCTGTATAGCGCATTCGCATCTTCTGGTTCTGTTGATGGTGAAGTTGAGGTTGAGCATAATCGTACTCATTCTGTAAACCAGCAGTATCTGGCTAACTATACTCACACATTCAATGAGGTTCACAACCTTACCTTACTTGCTGGTTACGAGCAGTATAAGATTAAGGATCAGAACCTGGATGGTTACAACGATCACCTCTATGATCCATTCATCGCAGAATTGAACAACGCCAAGGGTAGTGACAAGAAGTCTGTATCTTCTTATACAAATAACTACATGACTGAAGGTTTCCTTGGTCGTGCTGGTTATGACTATGACAACCGTTACTTCGTTAACGCTTCTATCCGTCGTGATGGTTCTTCTACCTTCGCTCCCGGGCACCGTTGGGGTACATTCTGGTCTGCAGGTGTTGCTTGGCAGATTAACAAGGAGTCGTTCATGAAGAATGTTAAGTGGGTTGACGTGTTGAAGTTCAAGCTCTCTTACGGTCAGAACGGTAACGACCGTGGCATGGGCTACTATGCATATGCTGACCGTTATTCTACAACATATAATAATGATACCGGTTCTTACAGTATCCAGCAGAGTACAATGGGTAATGAGGACCTGACATGGGAGACAAAGAGATCTTGGAACGCAGGTTTCGACTTTGCTTTGTTTAAGAACCGCCTCACAGGTTCGTTGGAATTCTACACAGGTACAACTACCGATCTGCTGTGGTCAAAGACTCTGCCGGCATCAGCAGGTAAGACAGTAAACAGCTATTATACAAACATTGGTACATTGAGGAATAGCGGTATTGAGTTCGCTTTGGATGCAAACGTTTTCCGTTCAAAGGATATCAATTGGAATATCAACCTTGCTCTTGCTCACAACAAGAACGAGTTCACAGAGCTCGATCCTGCTATTGCAGAGACAGGACAGCGCTATTCTAACTCTATCATCCGCGTAGGAGGTTCTTCTGCTCAGGCTTACATGGTTAAGTTTGCTGGCGTTAACGAGCAGGGTCAGGCTCTTTATCATGCCCAGTTCTTGCTTGATAAAGATGGTAAGCGCGTTAATCAGGGAACTCTCGCTGATGGTTCGCTTGATCCAATGTCTGGCGACACTCAGGTTAACTCTTATGGTGAGAATCCGGAATATGGTGTAGAGGAAGGCCTTGTAACGGATATCTCTAAGGCTACACGTTATGATTTGGGTGATATCCTTCCTACAATTCAGGGTGGATTCGGTACATCACTTTCTATTTACGGTGTTGAGGTTTCTGCTCAGTTCAGCTTCCAGCTCGGTGGTAAGTTCTATGATGGTTCATATCAGCAGTTGATGCACAATGCACTCAGCTCTGAGGCTGGTAAGGCTATGCACCGTGACCTGCTCGATGCTTGGAGTGAGACAAATACAGGTTCTATGATTCCTCGTTTGAGTAATGCCTCTGTTGATGACCCAGGTGTTGGTTCACAGACACCTCAGGATCGTTTCCTTTCAAGCAGCAACTATCTTTGTCTTAACAACCTCTCTATAGGTTATAATTTGCCAAAGAAGTGGGTTACACCGCTTACACTCCGTGGCATTCGTGTATATGTAGCAGGTGAAAACCTGTTCCTCCTCACAGCTCGCAAGGGTATGGATCCTCGCTATAACCTCGGTATCGGTTCTATGACCTCTGGTGGTGGTCTTGCATCTGGTAGCTATTCTGCTATGCGCTCACTCACAGCTGGTCTGACTGTTACTTTCTAAAGGTAAAAAGATAAAAAGTAAAAAAGTTAAAGATATGAAACTATATAAGATTTCCACATTGATGTTTGGTGCAGCACTCTTTACTGTATCTTGCAGCGATATCGACAAGCAGGATCCAGAGAGTGGTGCCCTGACCCCTGATCAGGTTAAGGAAACCAACTTGGCTATCCCTTCACGTATTCAGGCTACTTTCGACGGTATGTTCAACTTCATGGCTAAGCCTTCTACGGGTTATCCATCGAGTTCACGTGCTGACGATTTCGGTTTTGTTATGGCTGCTATTTCTCTCGACTTAGAAGGAGCTGATATGTTTGGCGGTGATAATGGTTACAACTGGTTCTCAACATGTAGTGAGTACTCAAACCGTAACCCTAACTACGCAAATCCATTCATCCGCTATAAGATCCCTTATACTGAGATTGGTCTTTGCAACGATTTTATTGCATCTCTGCCTGCCGACTCAGATGATCCTAGTATTAAGAACCAGATAGCTCAGGCTCGTGCTTTGCGTTGCTTCGCTTATATGGCACTTGCTCCTTACTTCCAGTTCGGTTTCAGCAAGGCTGCTGATCAGCCATGTATTCCACTGCTTACTGACGGTGTGGACTTTACAAACAATCCACGTGCTACAGTGAAGGAAGTTTATGACTATATCATCACGGAGCTGACAGAGGCTATTCCACAGCTTGGTGGATTGCAGCGCAGCTCAAAGGCTTATATCAATGAGAATGTAGCTTACGGACTCCGCGCTCGTGCTAACCTCGCTCTTGGTAACTATGCAGAGGCTGCTGCTGACGCTGCTAAGGCTGCTGAAGGCTTTACACCTGCCAGCATTGCCGAGGTTAGTGTTCCTACATTCTGCAGCCTGGCTGAGCACAACTGGATTTGGGGTATCAACGTATTTGATGACCTGATCAGAAACTACGGTTATCGTACTTCTGTTTCTTGGCTCTGTGCATTCACTGGCGACGGCTATGGCCCTGCTACAGACAATGTTCCTGTTATCAACGTTCTGCTGTACAATAAGATTCCTGAAACAGACGTTCGTAAGGGTTGGTGGCTTGATGGTAACAAGCACTCTCCAAACTGGGCTAACTTAACATGGTCAGATCCCGCTGATCCTTCTATTAAGGCAACAGGTGACGCGATTGCTGACTTCGAGACCAGCGATGGTGGAAAGGTAGCTTTCGCTCCTTATACAAATATCAAGTTCGCGTTGAAGAGCGGTGTAGGTAACTCACTGAACAACAACGACTGGCCTCTGATGCGTGTTGAGGAAATGATTCTGATTCAGGCAGAGGGTCTGGCAAAGAGTGGTAATGAGGCTCAGGCTCGTCAGATATTGGAGAACTTTGTAAAGACATATCGTGATCCACAGTATAGCAGCACTGCTGGTGGACGTAGCCTTGCTGACGAGATCTGGTTCCAGCGTCGTGTCGAGTTGTGGGGTGAGGGTTTCTTTATGTCAGATGCTAAGCGTCTTAGCAAGCCTGTCGTTCGTATCCACAATGCGGATTCTAAGACCAATGGCTCTAATGTACCGGCTGCATTCCAGTTCAATATCTCTCCTGACAACGCTTATCTGAACATGCGTTTCCCAACTACTGAGATGAACAACAACCGTGGTATCGTAGATAATCAGGGTGGCAACCAGCCAGTTGCTGGCGACCTGCCTGACCTTCGTGATGGTGTTACCGATTAATAAAGAGTAAAGAAATTAAGAATTAAGAGACTATGAAATTAAATAAATTTTTCCTCGGTCTGCTCGGCCTTTCAGCCATGGTGATGACATCATGTTCTGACAGCGACGACTATCAGTGGGCTTCTATTACCGGTGGCGATCAGGTCTACTTCAGTAATACATTGCCTACAACACGCAATCTCTCTATGAGCGATACGAAGTTCACAATTCCTGTGACCCGTGTAACTACAACAAATGCGACGACAGTGAACATTTCTCTGACATCAGATGACAACTTCCTTTCTGCACCGTCTTCAGTATCATTCCCTGCAGGAGCTTCTACTGCAGATATAGAGATAACTTATGATCCGGAGGCTTTAGGCTATGATAACTTCAAGAATGCAGTATTGAAGATTGCTGATGAGAGTCAGACCAATGCATATGGTAATTTTACCTATTCATTCTCTGCTGGTATTCCTTCACCTTATGAAAGTCTCGGTAAAGGAAAGATTACTGACAATTTCTGGTTTGAGGCTACAGCTTCTGTGACTATCATGCAGAATTCCCAGAACCCGAACGAGTTCCGTATCATGGCACCATTTGAGGGTCTTGCAAGTGCCGCTGGAGCAAGTCTTGACGGTAATCAGGAACCTTACATCCAGCTGACTCTTCTGAAGCCTGGTGATACGTTCTATGGTGTAACTGTTACAAAGAATGACTTGGTTGGCTATACTGACATATGTACAGGTTACTTCCATTCAAGCTATGAGGCTGATGTATACATGTTGTTCCCAGGCCGTTTCACTTCTATGGCCAGTGAGGATTTCTGGGGATATAATAAAGTGGTTGAATGGCAGGAGAATGGTCTTCCTGGCCGTATTCAGCTGGCTCCTTACTTCTATATGTTTGGTGTGGGAGGCTGGAATAATACTCAGTCAGATGGTGTCGTAGTTATCGACTTCCCAGGCTACGCTCCAAAGGATCTCAGCGCGGAGATGGAATATCTTGGTGTGCTGACAGATCCAGCTGGTGCTGCAAGTGCTGCTGTGAACCTGTCATTTGGTGCCGACGTTACTGATGCAAGGGCTCTCGTTGTAAGTGCTGATGCTGATGCTGATGCTGTAGCTGACGCTATCGCTGCCGGTGATGTTGAGGCAATGGCTGTTACCGCTGGTACTAACTATGTGCCCATCACAGAGGGACTTACCGGTAAGCTGATGGTAGTTCTCGCAATCTTCGATGAGGGTAATCTGAAGAATGTATTAACAACTGCCTTTGAGTATTACGGTGGTGGCGCTAATCCTTGGGAGGTGTTTGCTCAGGGTGACTACGTTTATTCACAGTTCTTCGGATCAGAAGACGAACCAGCAACAGATGCCGGTCTGGAAGTGCAGTATAATGCCGAAGAGGATGCCTATCGTATCACTCACTGGGGCTATGATGTAGATTTCACTTTCACATGGAATAAGGAAACCAACGAGTGTCATGTACCTTCCCAGTTCACTGGTTATACACATAGCTCTTATGGTGAGGTATATGTGGCTGAGGCCAATGATCTCAACCCAAAATGGGGTGTGCCATCAAGCTCTTATGATCCTGAGACACGCACCTTCAGCTTTGGTGTAGCTTATTATGTTTCAGCAGGTGTTTTCGGTGCTGGTGTGGAAACATTTACACTCACTCCTGCACAGGCTCGCCGTCTGGGTCTTGACAAGAAGTCACTGAAGGTTAGCAGTTCCCTCAATTCCAACTTAAGGAAATCTCATGCTCGCAACAAGGCTGTCATCAGCCGTGATGAGTTAGTTGACTAATAGTTATTGTGACAATAGAAAGGTGTACCCGCTATATTTAGGGTGGGTACACCTTTTTACCTTTTAAAAAATAATCAATATATATATCATTAAAAAGATAATGAAGAAATCCCTTTTTCTGATGCTTGCCCTCCTTATGGGATGTCTGGCTGTGAAAGCCGTACCTGCCTATCCTGGCAAGTTGTCGGTTACCTTGCCCAATGGCAAACAAGTAGTTCTGACCCATCGTGGTGACGAGCATTTTAGTTTTTTCACTGATGAAGAAGGCAATGCTTATCGCAGGTCAGCCAATCTTAACGGATTCGATCCGATCAGCTGGGATGAAGTTAAAAGTATATGGCAGCCTCGTCTGGCTCAGGCAAATAAAGCACGTTCTACAAAATCAGCAACCAGGGTAGGAACGCCAGCAGGTAATCTGATGGGTAAAAAGAAGGGACTCGTTATCCTGATGCAATTCTACGACTATTCATTTGTAACAGATAATGTGAGATCCGTATTCCAGGATTTTTTCAATAAGACAGGCTATTCTGACTACGGAATGGGCGGATCAGTAAAAGACTATTTCAAGGCTCAGAGCTATGGCCAGTTTGAGCTCGACTTTGATGTCGTAGGTCCTTTTACATCAGCACACAGTATGGTTTATTATGGCGCTCATGATGGTAATAGTCATGATATCCGTCCTGAGGAATTAATCAGGGAAGCCTGTGAACAGGCTGATGCCGAGGTTAACTTTGCTGATTATGACTGGGATGGTGACGGTGAGGTGAACCAGGTGTTTGTCATCTATGCCGGTTATGGTGAGAGTTCCGACTATACGGAAGACAATAAGTTTGCCAACACCATCTGGCCACATGAATCTAATCTGAAATACTATGGTATTAATCTTAACCTTGACGGAACATCAATAGGTACCTACGCCTGTGGATGCGAATTGCGTGATATAAAGGGCACCAATCTTGATGGCATCGGAACGGCTTGCCATGAGTTCAGCCACTGTCTGGGTCTGCCAGATTTCTACGACACCCAGAGTGATAACTTCGGTATGTCATATTGGGATGTGATGGATGCAGGATGTTACAATGGTGACTCTTGTATTCCAGCAGGCTATACTTCTTATGAAAGAATGTTTGCAGGGTGGCTTGCACCCACAGAATTGAACACGATGACTCGTATAGAGAACATGAGTCCTCTGGTAGATAATCCTGAGGCTTATATTCTCTATAACGAAAATAATAAGAACGAGTATTATCTGCTTGAGAATCGCCAGCTTAAAGGTTTCGATGCCGGTCTCTATGGGCATGGACTGCTTGTTTTACATGTAGATTACGACAAGGAAGTATGGGGTAGTAATTCTGTGAATACAAGTGCGAGTCGCCAGAGACTTACTATAATTCCTGCGGATAATCGGTTATATAGAAGCATATCGTCTTTAGCTGGTGACCCGTTCCCAGGAACAAGTGGCGTGACATCGCTCACAAACTATACCACTCCTGCTGCTACATTGTATAATGCCAACACAGACGGTAGCAAACTGATGAGCAAAGCTATTGACCATATTACAGAGAGTGAAAGTGGACTGATTTCTTTTGTAGCATGTCGCCCGGAACTGGCTATTCCTGAGCCAGGAGAAGGTCAGGAAATTACTGGCGAGGCTGCTTTTTCTATCAGTTGGCCGGCTGTCAGTGGCGCTGTTGGCTATGAGATAGAAGTAACTGAGATTGGTACGTCGTCAGATAATCCTGCAGAAGCTCTGGAAAAGGAATTTACTTTTGATAAGTTCGTAAGCTCTAGCTTAGGCTTCAACGATGTCTCCACAAAGATGTCTGATTATGGCCTCGATGGATGGAAGGGCAGTAAACTCTATACGTCGCCAAACAAGATGCGTGTCGGTACATCTTCTTCTGTTGGATATGTAAGAACAGCTACATGGAGAGTTCCTCAGTCGTCTGAATTCACGATTGTCATGGGTGCCGATGTGGGGAAAACCGGTACGACTGTCAAGGGAAAAATCAGAGTTGCCTTTGGTAATCAGGGAGATAACGCAACATATTCAGAACTGCCATTTGAGATATCTGAAGAGGGTCGTCAGGTATTCTGCTTTCAAGTCATGAAGGATCTTTTCTGGATTGAAATCCGTCCTGAGAGCCTGATGTATCTTAATTACCTCGCTATTTACGATGGTAAGTGGACATTAGATCAGCTTTATCCAGAGACTGATGCTGCTCGTATGTATGCGCCACGAAGGGCCTCTTCTGTAACGAACTATACTTCAGAGACTAACAGCATAACTCTGAAGGACCTGAACACGAAATGCCGTTATGTTTACAAGGTTCGTGCCGTAGGTGAAGAGGATACGTATTCACAATGGAGTGAGCAACGGACGTTTATTTTCAGTAGCTCGTCTGGCATCGAAGGCATATCATCCGACATTGATAATAATGCCCCTGTCTATGACCTTCAAGGACGCAGGTACGCCAACTCGACAGATCTGCGGAGGGGAATCTATATTATAGGAGGCAGGAAGGTTGTTAAATAAAAACAGGAAGGAGAGTCATTTGGGGCTCTCCTTCTTTTTCTTCTTGAACATGACGTTCTCTTTACTTTTTATATAGCGTTCATAGAGCGCATGCCCCATCTCGTCTGTTTCCCATTCGCGGTAGTAGGATGTGGGTAATCAATGGCATTCGCTTTTTTATGTCGCCATTTGTCATTATGACAGAGATTTTGCATTTTTTTTAGCAAATATTTGTGTAAAAGTTTGGAGATTTAGATTTTTTATAGTATATTTGCATCCGCAATGTAATGTTTTGCACTAAAATGATAAGATTATTATTAACTTATTTATAATTAATTTAACGCAACTAAATTAAAAAGATGAAAAGACTCAGTATGATTCTTATGAGCCTGTTCCTTCTGGTGGGGGGGGCAGTTTCTCAGACAATGGTCAAGGGTACTGTTGTTACTTACGAGGACAATGAGCCGATTATCGGTGCCAGCATCCAGGTGGTAGGTGCACCTAATATCGGTACGATCACTGACGTGAATGGACAGTTTACTTTGCAGGTTCCTGCCGGTAAGAACACCTTGAAGATTACTTATGTAGGTATGGAGCCTCTGGAGGTAGCTGTTTCTAACAAGCCTCTCCGCATCCAGCTCCGCAACGACGCCAACAACCTCGACGAGGTGGTGGTAGTTGCCTACGGTACTCAGAAGAAGACCTCGCTGACAGGTGCTATCCAGGAGGTGAAGAGCGAGGAAATCCTGCTCCGTCCTACCTCTTCTGTAGCTTCTGCACTTGAGGGTATGGTAACTGGTGTACAGGTTAACAGCACATATGGTGTGCCTGGTGAGGACCCATCAATCCGTATCCGTGGTATCGGTACCGTAAACGGTTCTTCTTCACCTCTTTACATTCTTGACGGTGTTCCGTTTGGCGGTAACATCTCTGACTTGAACCCTCAGGATATCGAGTCGATGTCTGTGTTGAAGGACGCTGCTTCTGCTGCTCTGTATGGTAACCGCGCTTCTAACGGTGTAATCCTTATCACTACCAAGAAGGGTAAGCAGGGTAAGCTCAACGTGTCTGCCGACATCAAGCTTGGTACCTACAGCCGTGGTATCCCAGAGTACGAGCGTATGGGCGCAACTCAGTGGATGGAGGCTCAGTGGCTGAACATGAAGAACAACCGTATCTCAGCTATGATGAACGAAGCAGTTCCCGAAGGCATGACTCAGGAGCAGTGGATAGCCAGTATTCCTGGCAAGGCTTCTGAATACGCTTCAAAGAACCTCATATCAGACCGTCTGTACCTGAACATCTTCCAGGGGGCCGACGATGCTCTGTTCGACAGCAATGGTAATTTCATCGGTGGTGCCATCAAGGGTACCTATGCAGAGGACCTCGACTGGTATGACCAGGCTATCCACAACGGATTCCGTGAGGAGTACAACATCAATGCTAACGGTGCTACTGACAAGGCCGACTACCTCTTCTCAGTAGGATATCTGAATGAGAATGGTTACCTGAAGACCTCTGGCTTCGACCGTCTTTCTGGCCGTGCTGCCGTAAACGTACAGCCTGTGAAATGGTTTAAGAGCGGTTTCAATGTAAATGTTACCCATCAGACATTCAACTCAACCTACGGTACAAGCGATGGTGGTTATACCAACCCATTCATGTACTGCCGTAACATTGCTCCTATCTATCCTGTTCACCTGCATGATGTGAATACCGGTCAGTATATCCTTGACGATTTTGGCAACACGCAGTATGATAGTGGTTCGTATATCGATGCTAACGGACAGGTTCAGGTTACACGTAACCAGTTCCAGGACCGTCACCTCATCTGGGAGAATGAGCTGAATAGGATTAATACTATCCGTAACACGATGAACGCCATCGCTTACGCTGACATCTATCTGCCTTACAACTTCACATTCACTTTGAAGGGTAATCTGAACACCCGTCACTCAGAGCAGAACGAGTATAACAATGCTATTGTTGGTGATGGTAAGGGTAATAGTGGACGTGGAAAGCGTGTTGATTATCGTTATAAGAACTGGGCATTCCAGCAGCAACTGCACTGGAGCCATGAGTTCGGTGTACACTCTGTTGACGCTTTGATCGGTCACGAGAACTATCATTACACCTATAATTATTTATATGGTTACAAGACTACTCAGGTATTCGCTGGAGTGAACAACCTTAATAACTTCACCGATATCACCAGTCTGTATGACTATAATGATACATATCGTACAGAGTCTTATCTGGGTCGTGTACGTTATGGCTACGACAACAAGTATAACGTTGAGGCTTCGTTCCGTCGTGACGGTTCTTCACGTTTCTCTAAGGATTCACGTTGGGGTAACTTCTGGTCACTCGGTGCCAACTGGGTAATCTCTAACGAGGACTTCATAAAGAAGTTTGACTGGGTGAACTACCTGAAGTTGCGTGCCGACTATGGTGAGGTAGGTAACGATGCCGGATCAGGCTACTATGGCTATATGGCTCTTTACAACTCTACACAGAACGCCAACAAGGGAGCATACTGGATTGGTCAGCTTCCTAACGAGGATCTGAAGTGGGAGACAGGTCAGTCTTGGGGTATCGGTATCGACGGTCGCCTGTTCAACCGCCTGAACTTCAGTATCGAGTACTTCGACAAGCGTAATAAGGACCTGCTCTTCGACGTTTACAACCCATTGTCAGCAGGTGCTACCAGCACATCTTCTGCAGAGTCGGTTATCACAAAGAACCTGGGTACCATCTCCAATAAGGGTGTTGAGTTCTCATTCGACGTGGATGTATTCAAGAATCGCGACTGGAAGGTTAACGTAGGTGCCGATATTACATTCCTGAAGAACGAGATTATCACACTGCCTGAACAGAACAAGAATGGTATCATTGATGGAACAAAGAAGATTGTTGAGGGCAAGAGCCGCTATGAGTTCTTCGTTTACACATGGGAAGGTGTCAATACCAAGAACGGTTTCTCACTCTATAAGTTCGACGACGAGAAGTATTACTTTACAGCCAACGGTCAGACTTTCGGTGATACCGAGAATGGTACTGAGGTTACAGGTGACAACTTGAACACGGTGGTTGTTATCAATGGTGTGCCTTATAGCTATGTTACCACTTATGCAAAGAAAGAGTTCCACGGATCAGCTATTCCTAAGGCTTACGGAGGTTTCCACTTCACAGTTGGCTGGAAGGGCTTGAGCCTCTATACTCTGTTCACATATCAGCTTGGTGGAAAGGTTATGGACAGCAACTACGCTTCCTTGATGTCAGCATCTGGTACACCTTATTCACTCCACGCTGATGCAGCAAGCGGATGGACTGTTGAGAATGCTACAGCTATAGATGCTGTTGATCCAAACGGTATTCCACAGCTGAACAATGCACCTACAATTCCTGGTACAGCTGTCGAGGCTGACTTGAACTCTACTTCTTCACGCTGGCTGACAAGCGCAAGCTACCTCATCCTGAAGAACCTCAACCTCACTTACAATCTGCCAAGGAATCTTGTTCGTAAGGTAAATCTTGATGGTGTGGCTGTGACACTCGCATGCGAGAACCTCTTCACAGTGACTGCCCGCAAGGGTATGAACCCACAGCAGAACTTCTCTGGTACACAGTCGAATACATTCGTTACTCCACGAGTATTCACCGTTGGACTGAATGTTAAGTTCTGATGAGAAGTAGTTAAGTAGTTAAGAAGTTAAGTAGTTAAGAAGTTAAAGACTATAGAATTATGAAGAAATATATATATTTATTGAGCATTGCCGCTCTCGGCTTCACCGCCTGCCAGAAGGATTATTTGGAAACGGCACCAGAGGATCAGGCAAGTACATCCACCATCCTCGGTACGACTGATGCGGCAGAGATGGCTGTCAACGGTATCTGTAAGGCTATGACTAACCAGTATCTTGGTACACAAGGTATGAACGGTGAGGGTACAATCCTGAACTGGTACGGTACCTTTACCGGTAACGATGCCCAGAAGTGTAACCAGACAGGTTGGGCTGCACTTTGGAACTCTACATATCATCTGCGTACGAGTAGCATTTATCTGTATTATCCTTGGTTCTACTATTACAAGTTGATCAGTAACGCTAACGCTGTTATCTGTAATATCGACAATGCTACAGGTTCTGAGGCCGACAAGGCTTTCCTGAAGGCTCAGGCTCTCACTTTCCGTGCATATTCATTCTTCCGCCTGGCTCAGCTGTATAGCTTCCGCTGGAAGGATACTCAGGGTAACACACCTGGTATCGTGCTCCGTATAGACCAGAGCACTGGTGATATCCCTCTCTCTACACTGGCAGAGACCTACGCTCAGATCTACAAAGATCTCGACGAGGCTATCTCACTCTATGGAAAGAGTAATCAGGATCGTGGTAGCGAAGAGTTTTATAAGCCAAACCTCAATGTAGCCTATGCAATTTATGCCAAGGCTGCCCTTACTCGTGAGGACTGGCAGAATGCGGCTAAGTATGCTGCAATGGCCCGTGAAGGTTATCCTCTGATGTCTACAGCTCAGTATCTCGACGGCTTCCACACACCAAACAATGAGTGGATATGGGGTGTATATGAGGCTTCCGACCAGACACTGTACTACTACAGCTTCTATGCTTACATCGGCTCTAACTCAAGCGCCGGTGCATGCCGTACCTATCCTGTAGCTATCAGTAAGGAGCTCATCGATCAGATTCCTGAGACTGATGCACGCCGCTGGCTGTATCTCGTTCCTACAGAAGCTGAGTGGAAAGAGTGTAATACTGCTGGACGTAGTACTAAGACTCTTTATACGCGTGCTTTCAAGGAGTATGCAGATCGTCTGTACAGTACCTCTCTGGTATATGGTTACCAGCAGTATAAGTTTACTGTTGACTTCTATCCTGGTGGTGGTTCTTTCCCACTGATCCGTGCTGCTGAGATGTATTACACCGAGGCTGAGGCTTATTGCCATCTCAATCAGGAGTCTAAGGCCCAGGATCTGCTTTACCAGGTTGTAAGCCCACGTGATGAGGCTTATACAAAGTCAACAAAGACTGGTGCAGACCTGCTGACAGAGGTGAAGCTCTATCGTCGCTTCGACCTCTGGGGCGAGGGTAACGACTGGTTCGACTATAAGCGCTGGGGTGAGTCTATCGTTCGTAAGAGCATAAGTAATGGTGGTAGTTTCCACACTACATTCGCTGTTACAATCAAACCTGAGGATGGTAATAGCTGGACTTGGGCTATTCCTGAGAAGGAGACCGACTACAACAACGATATTGACTAAAGAACTCTCTCTCTAAAAAATAAAAATCCTCTTTTCAAGACGGCTGGTTCATCGCGAACCAGCTGTCTTTTTTATCTGTCAAAAACTTCAAACTTCAAACTTCGTTTATATAAAATGCGATAAATTGTTTGTAGTATGGAAATAAATCCGTATCTTTGCACCGTGGAACAATAGTCGTTTCACAGAAACTTTGTATATTTGCACCAAATTTTGAAATGGAAAGTAAAAAATACAAATATCAAAAGCAGATAGACGAATTGATTGCTTTGGGCTGTCAACTTCCCGAGTTGTATGCTCCAAACAATATGAAGGCATGTCGTTTTGTCTACTCTGACACTTCACGTCAGAGCCACGTTCCTCAATATATGACTAACCCTAAACGAATGTTGCAAGATGTAGCCAAAGGAAAGGCTACTACTTCTTTGCTTTCGTTGTCATGTTTTACTGACACAACGAAAGCCGAGTCTTTTTATTCCAACTTGCGGAAAGCGTTTAAAAATATTTCGGCTACTATTGGAGATTCAATCTCTGAGGGAGTTTTGACTAATGAGGATGGTATGAAAACGGAATCTGCCGATAATGGCCATTTCGACTTTTATGAATACGAAGGATGCGATTTGAACAAATCTTTTGAGATAACGAAAAATTTACTTAACGATGAAAACGATAAAGGGATTTGATATTCAGTTTGATTTCAGCAAGTTCAAGAAGATTGCTGATATGATATATTTTGAAGGTCCGTTACTCTCTCATTTTGTTAGCAGTAAAGGAGATGATTATCTTTTCTATTGGGTAGACAGGGATGATGAAGATAATCGATGGTTGGTTCTGCGGGTCAGTCTCTCTAACCTGCAGAAATACATGGTTAAGGATATGACTTTACGTGAGTTGATAGAGAGCCCGAATGATGGTTATCTTTATTGCGTAGATGTTGATAACGATATTAATTACCATAATGTTAAGCTTGTTCAGCCTGCAGACCTTCCAGAAGAATATCTTCCGGCAAAAGAATCATATTATGAGTTTGAACCAGTCCCAACAGAGGATGCTGCTGAGTTGATGACTTATGAAGTGACAATCCCATATAAGGAGCGTGGTCGTTTTGAGTCTTTCTTGCTTAAGATCGGTTTTCCTGTATCTTCGCTGAAGAAAGTAGTTTCCAGAGCTGCTGTGTTTTAATAACTATAATGCCCATCCTTCTGCAATACCTTTTTCAAGTTCTTACCAAATTTTTAACTAGAATTTAGGGATTTCCCCGCTGAGGTTTAGGGTTATCCCCTTGTCTGGAGAGATTAAACAAAGTAATTTTGCAGCGTCGGACGGAAATAGCGTTCGCAGAGTTAAAGTATGGTTTAATCTCAAAAGGATACGATTATGAGAAGAATGATGATTGCAATGCTGAGCCTTATGCTCACCGTGCCAATGATGGCACAATATGGACCACGTACTCGTTATCGCGGCAATTATGTACGTCCCCGCACACATTACACCCCTGCCAGACCTTCCGGCTACATGCCACTCGACATGTATTTCGGACTGCGTGGTGGAGGAACATTCTCGACAGTAAGTTCCGATGACCCATTGCTCGATGGCGGTTCGATGCGTACGGGAGTGAACGTCGGGGTGGTTGCAGGATTCCAGATGCTACCCAGCACACCGCTCTATTTCGAAACAGGACTGATGTATGTGGAGAAAGGCGGCGAGGGAAAATATCAGGGGTCGAAGTTCACCTATTCGCTCAATTACCTCGAGGTGCCGCTGCTGCTTAAGTATAGCGCTGTCATCGACCGTGACCTGAGCGTCCAGCCCTTTATCGGAGGATTCCTCTCTGCCGGGGTAGGAGGCAAGATCAGGGATTTCGGCCATCGTCAGGCTTTCAGCTCTTTCAGCAGCGACGGGTTTAAGCGTTTTGATGGCGGTATCCGTCTGGGCTGCGGACTGCAGTATGCTAACCTCTATGCTGAAGTGGGCTACGACATCGGCCTGGCTAACATCAGCCGCGACAGTTTCGACTCATCACGCACAGGCTCGCTCTTCGCCACGCTGGGAGTTAATTTTTAGTTAATTGTTTGGAGGATTGATTACTTATTCGTACCTTTGCAGCTGATGAAGATATTGAATAGGTTTTGGCTCATGGCCATGGTGGTTACCAGCCTGGTGATGGCGGGATGTTCTGAGGATGGGACATCTTCGGCTGGGATTACGTGGGATAATAGTTTTAGCGGTACTACGGAACTCTATCCTGTGGTGAATCAGAGCAGCGAGATAAAGTTTAAGGCCGAGAGCAGCTGGAAGGCCAGTTGCAGTGCAAATTGGATAACCTTCTCGCCAAAGAGCGGTGAGAAGGGAAACCAGGTGATAACGGTGGCCACTACATCTACCAACCGCACTAAGAACACCCGTACCACCCAGCTAATGATAGAATCAGGCGGCTCAACGAGGACCGTGACGATAAAACAGCGCGGAGAGTATGCATTATTCGAACACGATGAGTTGAACTTTACGTCAGAAGGTGGTCCTCTGAATGAGACTTTCGTGACTAATGTCGATACACTTTCCTTTGGGGTATATGCCACTAACAGCCTTAATGAATGGATAACCACCAAAGAGAGTGGTGCCCAGACACGTCAGGAATACAAGTATAGGTTTAAGAACATGCATGTGCTGCCCAACACATCGAAGGACCCCCGCACCGGAGCGTTCTTCCTCACGATGAAGGACAATTCAGGAAACTTGCTGCCGCTGGACACACTCTTCATCTATCAGGAAGGTGCCACTGACGGCTATCACTCTACCGACTATTCCCAGGACGGAAAAGTGGAACTGATAAATAGAGCTACAGAGGGCAAGGGCATCCCCATCGTGATTATGGGCGACGGATTTGTGGATAAGGAGATTGCTGACGGCAGCTACTCGCGTACCATCAACCAGGCAATGGAGCATCTGTTCAGCGAGGAGCCGATAAAATCGCTGAGAGAGTATTTTAATGTCTATCAGGTGACAGCGGTGTCAGATCGTAACACCTTTGAAGGAACGTCATCTACAGTCTTCGGTACCGTGCCCGACCATCAGACGATGGGTATAGACGTGGATGCCTCGCAGGTGATGAAATACGTGAAGAAGGTGGAGGGTATAGACTCGATACATGCCCTCGCCGTGGTGATTATGAACTTGAACATCAACAAGGGCGTGACTTATATGATGGCCAGTAAGAAAAAAACAGACTATAGCTATGCCATCGCACTCTGCCCGGTTATCGACAGTCTGAAGAGTGAGATGTTCCGTTCGGTGCTGGTGCATGAGGCTGTGGGTCATGGCTTTGCAAAGCTTGCCGACGAGTATGTGCGCTCTACTGAGGGCTCAGCTACGGATGATGACATCAAGGAACTGAAGGAACGGCATGAGAAATACGGCTGGTTCCTGAATGTCGACTCGGAGAAAGACTCTACGAAGGTGCTCTGGACGAAGTTTATCTACGACGCGGAGTTTGCCAACGAGAAGATTGGCACCTACGAGGGCGGATATACCTTCTTTAAGGGCGTTTACCGTCCGTCGGAGGAGAGTATGATGAGGAGTAATGACGCTCCGTTTAATGCTCCCAGCCGTCAGGCTATATATAATAAGGTGATGAAGATGGCGCTCGACAAGACTCCTACCTACGAGGACTTCGTGGAGTTTGACAAGACCCATAAGCCCACGACATGGAAGTATCGTGACAGAACGAGACAGAGTGGGGGAGAAATATGGCGCCCTGCTCCGCCGAGGATAATATGGCGATAGGCTATCTCTTACTGCGGAAAAAATCCTGCATCAGCTGGCGGCACTCATCCTCGAGTATGCCGCCAGAAATCGTTGACTTGGGATGCATGGCGTGGGGAGCATACTCGTGATAGCCCCGTTTCTCATCGAGGCAGCCATAGACGATACGCGGTATCTGTGCCCAGCCGATGGCTCCGGCACACATCACACAGGGCTCTACGGTGACATAGAGGGTGCAGTCGGTGAGGTATTTCCCTCCCAGGAGGTTGGCCGCAGAGGTTATCGCCTGCATCTCGGCATGGGCGGTAACATCGCAGAGGGTCTCAGTAAGGTTATGGGCACGGGAGATGATACGGTCCTTGCAAACCACTACCGCCCCGATGGGAATCTCACCTTTACTATATGCCTTGCGGGCCTCGTCGAGGGCACGCTGCATGTAGAATTCATCTTTTTTTTGTTGTTCTTCTGCTGTCATGGTGCAAAGGTACGAAAAAAATGATAAATGATAAATGATAAATGATAATTATTTAGTAACTTTGCGGGCAGAATATGAATTTTGATATTATCCATATCGAAGAGACCGACTCCACCAACCGCTGGTTGAAGGAATGTCACAATGAGGTTGCCCCCATCTTGGCATGGGCGGAGTATCAGACAGCGGGGAAGGGCTGCGGTAGTAATAGCTGGGAGAGCGAGAGAGGCAAGAACCTGACATTCTCGATGCTGATACATCCTGAGGAGATTCCGGCTAATGAGCAGTTCCGTATCACGGAGATTACATCTGTGGCACTGTGCGAGACCCTGGAGAAATATCTCGATGGGAAGGTAGAGATAAAATGGCCTAATGATATCTATGTGGGCGATAAGAAAATATGCGGGATGCTGATAGAGAACCAGTTGCAGGGCAGTAAGATAAAAAGCTGTATCATCGGTATCGGACTCAATGTAAACCAGCAGCAGTTTCTGAGCGACGCCCCCAATCCCGTATCGATATTACAGCTTACAGGCAAGGAAACTGATCGCAAAGAGCTGCTCAGCCGCTTCCTCTCTGCGTTTGAAGAGGCCTATTACCGCAAAACAATAAGCTCAGCATACAGGGAAAGGCTTTTCAGACGAGGAAAAGAGAGCGGCTATAGAGATGATACTGGCGATTTTACTGCCACCCTGACGGATGTTACACCCGACGGGCGGCTGGTATTGCAGGATACGAACGGACAGGAAAGGTTCTATGCTTTCAAGGAAGTACAATTCATTATATAAACACTATAGATTATGGCAAGATTTAAGAGAATTCTGTTGAAGCTCTCAGGTGAGAGTTTGATGGGTAAACAGGGTTACGGTATCGACCCGGAGCGTCTGAGCGACTACGCACGTCAGATTAAGGAAGTGAGTGAGATGGGTGTTCAGATCGGTATCGTTATCGGTGGTGGAAACATCTTCCGTGGACTCTCTGGTTCACAGAAGGGATTCGACCGTGTGAAAGGCGACCAGATGGGAATGTGCGCCACAGTAATCAACTCGCTGGCACTTAGTTCTGCCCTCGGAGCTGTAGGCGTAAAGAACAAGGTGCTCACCGCCATCCGTATGGAACCTATCGGTGAGTTCTACACCAAGTGGAAGGCTATCGAGGCAATGGAGGCAGGATATGTCTGCATCTTCTCTGCCGGTACAGGTTCGCCTTACTTCACTACCGACACAGGTTCGAGTCTGCGTGGTATCGAGATCGAGGCCGACGTGATGCTTAAGGGTACTCGTGTGGACGGTGTGTATACTGCTGACCCGGAGAAGGACGCGACAGCCACTAAGTTCGACGCTATAACATACAAAGAGGTTCTCGCGCGAGGACTGAAGGTGATGGACCTGACTGCCATCTGCATGTGTCAGGACAATAATCTGCCTATCTACGTGTTTAATATGGACGTAGTCGGCAATCTGAAGAAAGTGATGGATGGTGAGGAGATAGGTACGTTAGTACACAACTGATTATTTCACCTCCTCGTACTCAACGTATTCACCGTCGCTGTTGTCGAAGATCTTCTTCTCCTCAGTTTCGCGATCGTCGATGATTGTTACACCACTATTCATAGGCGTTTCCCTGCGGGTAGTGGTTTCTTTTTTAGCCTTCGGATTCTCCTTCTTAGTGCTGCTGCTCTTGAAGTAGTCCTTGCCGAAGGGGTTCTTATCCCTCTGCTCGCGCTGGTTGCGGATATACTCCGAACGACTGTATTTCTTTTCGCTGTTGTTGATGAACTGTTCCTGTACATCACGGATGTTCCTTATCCCCTTGTACATTATGAATAAAACTATCGCAGCAACAAATGCGATGAAGATAACGATGAAAACGATGATGCCTACAAGTCCTTTTAGCATAATAGATATTGTTTTTTTTAATTCCTTTTGTTAGTAGCTACAGATAGGATTACATACCATGCGATGATGGCTGCAAAACCGCTCACTCTGAGAAGGAGCAGCAGAGGAATACATGAGAGTATGAAGATATACTTTATCTCATTGCCCTTCCATCCCCATGTCTTGAACTTCAGCGCGAACATCGGGATTTCAGCAATAAGGAGATAACAGCTGATGAATGTGCCGATGACGACAGCCCATTCCATACCCTCGAAAGAGATGTTATACTCTTGAAGTCCCAGCACTAATGATCCCCAGAAGAGGGCATTGGCAGGAGTAGGCAGACCGATGAATCCCAGAGCCTGTCGCTCGTCGAGGTTGAACTTCGCCAGTCGCAGAGCCGAGAAGGCTGCCATGATGAAAGCCAGGAACGGTATGAACGGCAGGTGGATATGGAATGTGCAGAGATATCTGAACACTATCGCAGATGGGGCAAATCCGAAGGTGATATCATCTGCCAGGGAGTCGAGCTCCTTACCTATTGGAGAACTGACATGCAGTAGACGAGCCGTCATGCCGTCGAAGAAGTCGAATATCGCCCCAATCACGATAAACAGCAGGGCCATAGTGAAATCGCCCTCGAATGCAAACCATGTCGCTATGCAGCCGGAGATGAGGTTGCAGCAGGTGATAGTATTGGGGATATGCTTCTTGATGCTCATCGTTTAGGCTAATTTCGCTATTACTGTCTGGTCGCCTGTGGTGGGCTGACCCATGGTGACTGTGGCCTTTGCCGTGAGAGGCAGATAGACATCCACACGGGAACCGAGCTTGATGAATCCCATATGCTCGTCGATATAGCACTCCTCTCCTTCCTTGGCGTAAGTGACGATTCTGCGAGCCATCGCTCCTGCAATCTGACGAACAAGTATATCCTCACCATCAGGAGTGGTGATCATGATGTCGGAATGCTCATTCTCCTCGCTGGCTTTTGGAAGCCATGCCTTGTGGTAGTTGCCGTTCTGATGATGAACGAACTTCACCTTGCCATCCACAGGGAACCAGTTGGCATGAACGTTTAGAGGGCTCATGAAGATGGATATCATCAGTCGCTTGTCATGGAAATACTCATTTTCCTCAGCTTCCTCCAATACCACGATCTTTCCGTCGGCAGGGGCTACAACAAGTTTGTCGGTATCACCATTATAATAGCGTATAGGACAGCGGTAGAAATTGAGCGCCATAAACCAGGCTGCTCCGAAGATAATGATGAAGATCCAGAAAGGTATCGTCGTATTCAGGAAGCGCCACAGGACATAGCCGATGACGCCTATCGCCATGGCACTCCATGTGAGTTCGTGAGTTCCCTCACGATGAATCCTGATCTTCTTAAGTTTTTTTATTCTTTCTCCCATTAGTAAATAGTCAATCGTTTTAATTTTGCTGCAAAGGTACTGATTTTTTTCGTATGTTACAAACTTTTCACGTTTTTCTTTTGGTATTCTCGGGTTTTAGCAGTAACTTTGACCCACAATTTCAAAAAACAGAGCTTTTAGATGGAAGATTTCGTACATCTGCACGTACATACATACTATTCTATACTCGATGGACAATCGAGTATCAAACGTCTCGTCAACAAAGCCATCGACGACGGGATGAAGGGCATGGCCATTACCGATCATGGCGATATGTTTGGTATCAAAGAATTTCACGATATATGTAATGGAATAAATAAAGGCAGGAAAAAAGAAGGTCTCGAACCATTCAAACCCATCTTCGGATGTGAGATGTATGTTGCTAGAAGAGGTGACATGCTCCTGAAGGATCACAGGGAAGACCTCGGAGGATATCACCTCATTGTGCTCGCTAAGAATGCCAATGGATATAAGAACCTGATCAAACTGGTGAGCAACTCATGGGTTGACGGATTCTATAACCGTCCGCGTACCGACCATAAACAGCTCGAGAAATACCATGAGGACCTTATCGTCTGTTCGGCATGCATCGCAGGAGAGGTGCCTGCCAAGATTCTTAAGGGAGATATAGCAGGAGCACGTGAGTCGATAGAGTGGCATAAGAAACTCTGGGGCGATGACTACTATCTGGAGCTGCAGCGCCATGAGGTGACAGACCCAGCCCAGAGAGCCAACAGAGAGACCTTTCCCCTACAGCAGCAGGCCAACAAGGTACTTATCGAACTGGCTAAAGAATACGGGATAAAGCTTATCTGTACCAACGATGCCCACTTTGTCGATAAGGAGAATGCCGAGGCTCACGACCATTTGCTCTGTCTGTCTACAGGTAAAGATCTCGATGACCCTACCCGTATGCTCTACTCCAAGCAGGAGTGGTTTAAGACCCGTCAGGAGATGAATGATATCTTCAGCGATGTGCCCGAGGCGCTCTCAAATACCCTTGAGATATTGGATAAGGTGGAGATCTACAGTCTAGACAATGACCCCATCATGCCTTTCTTCCCTATTCCTGAGGAGTTCGGTACTGAGGATGAGTGGCGACAGAAGTTCACAGAGGAACAGCTCTATGAGGAGTTTACTACCGACGAGAACGGCCAGAACCCTATGCCTAAGGAAGATGCCGAGAAGAAAATAAAGAAACTGGGAGGCTATGACAAGATATACCGCATAAAGTTTGAGGCCGACTATCTGGCCAAACTCGCCTACGAAGGAGCAGAGCGCAGATATGGCAAGCCTATACCTGAGGATGTGGTAGAACGAGTGAAGTTCGAACTGCATATCATGAAGACGATGGGATTCCCTGGCTACTTCCTTATCGTGCAGGATTTTATCAACTCAGCCCGCGATGAACTGGGAGTGATGGTTGGTCCGGGACGTGGTTCGGCTGCCGGCTCGGTTGTGGCTTATTGCCTGGGAATCACGAAGATCGACCCTCTGAAATATGACCTGCTGTTTGAGCGTTTCCTTAACCCTGACCGTATCTCGCTGCCTGATATCGATACCGACTTCGATGACGACGGACGAGGAAAGGTGCTGAAGTGGGTGGAGGATAAGTACGGCCACGAGAACTGTGCTCATATCATCACCTATGCCACTATGGCTACGAAGAACTCCATCAAGGATGTGGCCCGTGTGGAGAAGGTACCCCTTGGACTTACCAATGCCCTGTGTAAGGCTATCCCTGACCGACTGAAAGACCCTCAGACAGGTGCCGACATGAAGATGAACCTACCCAATGCCATCAAGTGTACCAGGGAACTTCAGGAGGCTGAGGCTTCTACAGACCCTGCTCTCGCAAATACCATCAAATATGCGAAGATGCTTGAGGGAACGGTGAGAGGAACGGGTATCCATGCCTGTGGATTTATCATCTGCCGTGATCCTATCAGCGATCATGTGCCGGTATCTACTGCTGACGACCCGGATTTCAAGGGAGTGAAAACCAACTGCACCCAGTATGACGGACATGTCATCGAGTCGACAGGTCTTATCAAGATGGACTTCCTCGGACTGAAGACTCTCTCGGAGTTGAAAGAGGCATGTGCCAATATCAAACGAACACGAGGCATCGATGTAGACCTGGATAACATTCCTATCGATGACCCGAAGACATACGAACTGTATCAGAAAGGACAGACCGTCGGAACGTTCCAGTTTGAGTCGGCTGGTATGCAGAAATATCTTCGCGAGCTGCATCCTACGGTCTTTGAAGACCTCATCGCGATGAATGCCCTGTATCGTCCGGGACCAATGGACTATATCCCAGACTTCATCAAGAGAAAGAACGGTCTGGAGCCTATCACCTATCCGATAGCATGTATGGAGAAGTATCTTAAGGATACCTACGGAATCACGGTTTATCAGGAACAGGTGATGCTTCTCTCGCGCCAGCTGGCAGACTTCACCCGTGGTGAGAGTGATGCCCTCCGTAAGGCGATGGGTAAGAAGAAGAAGGATATCGTCGATCAGATGAAGCCAAAGTTTATCGAAGGTGGAAAGAAGAACGGCCATAATCCAGAGATACTTGAGAAAATATGGGCCGACTGGGAGAAATTCGCATCCTACGCTTTCAATAAGTCGCATGCCGCATGTTACTCCTGGGTGGCATATCAGACCGCATATCTCAAGGCCAACTATCCTGCAGAGTTTATGGCAGCTATTATGAGCCGCCGTAGGGACCAGATTACGGAAATCACCAAACTGATGGACGAGTGTAAGTCGATGGGTATCGCCACGCTCGGACCTGACGTAAACGAGTCGTACGAGAAGTTCGGTGTGAACCATCATGGTGAGATACGTTTCGGCTTAGGTGCCATCAAGGGAATGGGCGACTCTGCTGCCTCTGCGATAATAGAGGAGAGGGAGAAGAACGGCCCATATAAGGATATCTATGATTTTGTACAGCGTGTGAGTTTCTCTTCTGTTAACCGTAAGGCTTTTGAAAGTCTGGCTCTCAGTGGAGGTTTCGACAGCTTCGGAATACGTCGTGAGGACTATTTCGCACAGAATAACAAGGGTGAGCAGTTCCTTGACATACTCGTGCGCTACGGACAGATGTACCAGCAGGCACAGGCAGAGGCACAGAACTCACTCTTCGGAGCTTTTGGCGATGGTGTCGAGATAGCCCGTCCACAGCCTCCTAAGAACGATATCCGTTGGAGTGATATCGAGCGGCTTAACAAGGAACGTGATCTGGTAGGTATCTATTTATCGGCTCATCCGCTCGATGAATACAGGATAATCCTGGACAACCTGTGTAATGCGCGTTGTGCCGAATTAGCAGACAGAGGTATAGCTCTTAAAGACCGTGAAGATATCACCTTAGGAGGAATTGTGACAGGAATACAGTCAAGGTTTGGCAAGAACAACAAGCCTTGGGGTATCATCACTCTTGAGGACTTTGAGGGTTCTGGAGAACTCGTGCTTTTCGGTGAAGACTGGCTTAACCTGAACGGTAAATTCATCGAGGGAGCGGCTGTATATGTTACGGGAAAAATGGCATCGCGATTCTACAATAGTGATTCGAAGGAGTTGAAGGTGACGAATGTAGAGTTGCTGCAGACCATCAAAGAGAAGGCTGTCGACAGTATAACCATCACCCTTGTGTCAGACCTCCTGGATACAAAATTAGTGGCAGAGTTGGGAGAACTGATAGATGAGAATCCCGGCAACACAAAACTCTTCTTCCAGTTGCGCGACTCTTCCGGAAAGAAACATGTGCTGTTGCGCTCGGGAAACAAGAGGGTTGATGTGCGGCACACACTCATAGATTTTATCGACAGTCAGGAGTCGATGGACTATAAGATAAATTAGTGGCACGATATTTGCTTTGTTTAAATTGAGACATTATTAATATTCACAAAAAAAGAAACAATTATGGAAGTAACAATCACAAGTGAGAATTTCGAGAGCTTGAAGAATGGCAAAGAGCCATTGGTAGTGGATTTCTGGGCTACATGGTGTGGTCCTTGCCGTATGGTGGGTCCAGTTATATCTAAACTCGCAGAGAAATACGATGGTAAGATTGTTGTAGGAAAGTGCGACGTTGAGGAAAATGAGGATCTCGCTTCTGAGTTCGGAATCCGCAATATTCCGACCATCCTGTTCTTCAAGGGCGGTGAGGTTGTTGATAAGGTTGTCGGTGCTCAGAGTGAGGCTAAGTTGGATGAGAAATTCCAGACTTTGATTTAATCTATGTCAACGATCGAAGAAGAGCTCAGGCTCGACGAAGAAGACAATCTGCGAGAACTGGCGTTTATACGTGAGCAGATTCCCTTTGATGCCAAGAAGCATTATAGCGACGAGAGCATCTTGTATATGATGGACCTGATAGTAGACTACTACTATGAGAGTGGCATCTTAGAGAGCAATGAGGAAGAGATTGATATCGATATGGAAGAGGTGGCAAACTACGTTTGTCGCAAAGCCAAGGAGAACGGTGTCACAAATTTCCTTCCGGAGTATGTGCTCTTCGTAGTACAGGCTGATCTCGACTATCAGGAGCAGAACCTGTAAATACTATTAATCCCCAGTCTCTTTTGCAGGCTGGGGATTATTGTGTTCAGAAACTGACAGTACGACTGCCATCGGCATTCTCCGAGATGCTTACCTTCACGGCATCTTCGGGAAGAACCTCTTCTATCAGCTCGGGCCACTCAATGAAACAGAGGGCACCTGAGTAGAAATAGTCCTCGAAGCCCATATCATAGACCTCCTCGAGTTTCTTGATACGATAGAAGTCGAAGTGATAGATTATCTCGCCTGAGGTATCAGAGCGATACTCATTGACGATAGCAAAGGTAGGCGAGGTGATAACATCGCTTACTCCCAGTTCTTCACATATAGCCTTGATAAATGTGGTCTTACCGGCTCCCATCTTACCATAGAAAGCATATACAGTGCTCTCTCCGAGACTGGCAACAAACTCATGTGCCGCCTCACGGATATTGTCCAAACTCTCAATCCTTATCTCCATCCGAATATTTTTTTATTTTATATATTTATATTTCTTATTTCTTCTTCCCCTTCATCGTTATCAGCGGAATAATCATCTCTTCCATAGATATTCCTCCATGCTGGAATGTATCGCGATAGTAGGATACGTAATAGTTGTAGTTGTTAGGGTAGGCGAGGAAGGCATCGCCAGTGGCAAAGACATAGCTCGTGGATAGATTCGGAGCAGGAAGGAGTGCCTTACGAGGGTCTTTGATTGTAAAGAGGCTCTTGTCATCGTAGGCAAGATTCTTTCCAAGTTTATAACGCAGGTTGGTGTTGGTGTTCCTGTCACCGACAATCTTTACTGGCTGTGTACATCTGATACTGCCGTGATCGGTAGTTACTATCACCTTGTAGTCTGTCTGTGACAACTTACGGAAGAAGTCGGATATGACAGAATGGCGGAACCAGGAGAGGGTGATAGAGCGGTAGGCACTCTCATTGTTTGCCAGTTCTCTTACCATCCTCGACTCTGTACGGGCATGGCTGAGCATGTCGATGAAGTTGAATACCACTACGTTGAAGTCGTTCTTCTCCAGGGTGTTCAACTGCTGAATCAGTTTTTCGGCATCGGCAGAGCTGTTTACCTTATGATAGCTGAAGGTGTTCTTTCTGCGATATCTGTCTAGCTGGGTCTGAATGAGTGGCTCTTCATTGAGATTCTTGCCTTCTTCCTCGTCTTCATCCACCCAGAGGTCGGGAAACATCTCTGCTATCTTATCCGGCATCAGACCGGAGAAGATGGCATTACGGGCATATTGCGTCGCTGTAGGCAGGATGCTGCAGTACAGGTTTTCGTCGATCTCGAAGTTAGTATTGAGTTCTGGGGCGAGCATCCGCCATTGGTCGTAACGGAAATTGTCGAGTACCACGAGGAATACTTTCTGATCTTCGTTGAGCAGAGGGAATATCTGCGATTTGAAAATCTCCGGTGACATGATTGGTCTCTTAGGAGAATTGTCTTTCTTCTCTATCCAATCCAGATAGTTCTGTTTGATAAACTTCGCAAAGCCAGAATTGGCGTCTTCCTTCTGCATCTGCAGCATCTCTGTCATGCTGCTGTCAGTGGCACTAAGTTCCAGTTCCCAGTGAACGAGACGCTTATATACCTCCACCCACTCTTCCCATGTGCGACAGTCCATTATCTGCATCGCAATCTTTTGGAAACTCTGCTGATACTGTGTCTGGGTGACTTCTGTCTCTATCTCCTTACGATGGATGTTCTTCTTCAGACTCAGCAGTACCTGATTGGGATTGACGGGTTTGATGAGGTAGTCGGCAATCTTCTGTCCGATGGCCTGTTCCATGATCTGTTCCTCCTCACTCTTTGTAACCATCACCACAGGCATGGTAGGGTGTAACTGTTTTATGTGCTGAAGGGTTTCCAGACCGCTTATGCCTGGCATCTGCTCATCAAGCAATACCAGATCGAAACTCTGATCCTGACAGGCATCTATGGCATCATTGCCGTTGGTGACTGTCTTTATCTCATAACCTTTCTTTTCGAGAAAGAGTATCTGGGCTTTCAGCTGCTCAATCTCATCGTCAACCCATAATAATGTACCGTTTGTCATATCTTACCAGAAATCATCTCCAAAATCAAAATCCTCTACTTTCTTCTTCTGAGTGGTCTTAGTATCCTTAACCTCTTTTTTCTCCATGTCAGTTTGCTCCGTACCGATATCCTCTGGATCTTTGATGTCTATCTCCTCAGGACGTATCAGGAGTTTCTCATCGCTGATCTTCATCGGAACGAAGGTATCTTCGTAGAACCTGTCATATTCCTCGTAGCTGAACTTTGTACCAAGCAGTTCGAGGTTCTGACTGCTGATAATCATGCTGAAACAGCCATGAAGCTTTTCAACCATCTGTTTCTCGCCATAAAGCATACGGGCGTACTGCAGAGCTTCATCGTAATTTGTGAAACCGCTGAAGAGCATCCTGTGCCAGCGTTCTGGCGAGGGGTCGTTTTCTTCTGGCGCTGGAGCGTTGCTGATCTGTATCTCAAAGTTGCGTACGAGAAAGTTGGTGAAGTTATACCTTGCCATCTCGTAGAGCAGCTGATTCTCATTGACAGAGTCAGTGGGGTAGGTGAGAACAAAGAGAAAGTCCTGATTACGTTCGGTGCTGAGGGTGTCTGTCTGTGTGGAGTCTGCTGTAAGGGTGATATCTCTGCGAGACCACAGGTTGCCGATATCAAACTTTCCTCCGTGCAGTTTTCTTCCTTCCTGTACTCCTTTTACAATCATTCCTGCCAGTTCGCTAACCTCACTTTGTGGATATTTCTCAACTACTGTCTTAAGGCGTTCGATACATCCGTCGCCATCTCCATCGTTCAGACGGCTCAGACCATCAATAAGAATAAATTTCGCACGATGCTCTCCCAATGGGAAACGTTCCTCGGATATCTTTATGTTGTTGCGTATCATCTCATGCCTATCGTTTTTGAAAGCCTGATATGTCACAGCATAAAGCGAGTCTTCAAGATGTTCTCCGAAGCGTGCATTTTCTGCAAAGTAGGGGTCGGAGAGCAATGTGGTGTATTCGCTCTCAGGGAAATCTGCTTTCAGATGGTTCAGACATAGCTCTGCCTTATCTGTCTTTCCTTGTCTGGAGTAGAGCAGGAAGAGGTGATACCATACCAGATCCATAGACTCATAGTAGGGGTAGTCTTTGGTGATTCTTACGAGTTGTTTCTCACTGAGGCTCATGTTCTCGAGCTTGTCCTTGAAGATGATACCTGAATGCAACAGCCCGTCTTTGATTATCTCATGGCATTCAGCTTTCTGTTCTTCTGTATTAGGTATCTGGGCGAGGTAGTATTCGCGGTTATGTGGATCGTTAGCGAGAGTATCGGTAGCTGCTGAGATAGAGTCAGCTTGTATATCCTGACTTTCTGCATCTTTCGTATTTCCTGTATCTTCTTGATTTCCGTCCTCTGGATTGAGATTTACCACGGTACGGTTCATGCGCTGCCAGTTGTCGGTATTCTCTCTCTTACCCCATTGCTGCTGGAAGGTTGCTTTTCCCTGACTTACTGCCACGGGGTTATAGAAATACCATTGTCCGTTGCCCTGCTGATTTACAGATGGTGTCTTGGGAGTATTGTTACGGTTCATATTAGCAGCCATCATCGAGTTCTGTTGCTGGATCTGTTCTGATTCTGTCTCCTCCATCTTGCGACGCTCTTCTTTCTCTTTCTTCTTAAGGTCGCTGATGATACGGTCAATAATCCTTAATTGCTCTGCCTCAGGCATAGCCGACAGTTCCAGGAGTGAATCCTGGAGATGGATGGCATCGGTATATGGCACCAGTTCGTCAAGCACCTTAGAACGTTGTGACAGCTCCTGGTAATCATCCCTGTCCTTGTCCAACAGGCCTATAGCCTCACCATAGCATCGCTGGGCATCGTTGTATCTCTCAAGATTCCAGTAGAGGTTGCCGAGAGTAAGTAGCAATACTCCTTTCTCTATGCCTCCTCGAGTGGATTTCTCATTGCCTTTCTCGTATGCAGCGATAGCCTTTGCGGTATCTTTCTCTGCGAGATAGATGTTTCCCATCGCATAATACACCTGATCGAGATAGTCCTTGTTGTTGTCGTTGGATGCCATCCGCTTCAGTCTGCTGATCATCCCCCTGGCATTTCTTCCAGCGAGGACTTCCGTCTGTGCTATCCTGGCATTAAACTCCATCCTGTAAGGCGGATGACAACCAATAGCCTTCCTGAATGCCTTTTCTGCCTCAGCATTATTCCCCAGTTGTTTATGCACCTGACCTAAGAGATACCACTCTCGTGCCCTCTGTCTGCTGCGGCGTTCATGTCGTATCACCTTGCGAAGATATACTGCTGCTTTCTGGAAATCGCCCGTCTTCAGGTAATAATCAGCGTAAGTATAGTCCCAGTCTTTTACAGTACGATAATCCATAGAGTCACGGTTCATGTTGCGGATAATGTCTTCTACATCATAGAGCCAGTCAAGCTGAGCATAGCATTTCGCGAGCCATGCACGTGCCAGACCGTTCTGCAGGGGCTGTGTCTGATACAGCCTGCTCATATAACTGAAGGTTGCTGCAGCCTCGTCGAAATCGCCCTTTTGGAATTGTGACTTCCCAAGTAATAGCCAAGCTTTCCAGATAAAGGGATTGTATTCCTTCCGTCCGAGCCACTCTCGGTCCTTTGCCGTCTTTGGCTTATTACTCTTCCATTCTGGCTTTACCTTTATACTGTGCATCTTGATGGCTTTCTCTGCCTTCTCTATCGCACGGTTGTAATGGCTCTTTCCCAGGTCCCGGCTGTTCTTGTTGCCAACAGGGTAGAGAGGCAGCATCTCAGTGAAGTTGTCCTGATTACCTTGTTCTTTCTCTAAGTTTCCATCGATAAAGGCCTGTTTGCCGTTATAATAGATGTTGTATCGTGCATTAAAGGCATGCCACCATCTTGACTCGGGGGTATTCTTCTGTGTAGAACAGGATATTAGTAAAAACATTGCAAACGGGAAGATTAGAGTGGATAGCGGTAGGTGGCTATCCTCTTTCTTCTTGCAGTTTTTCATCAGTTCATGGATCTTACAGTTGCCTTCATCTGCTTCTGTGCATGTAGAACAGTCATGACCGGTCTCGATTTTGTCCTCACCCTTGTCAAACCTATTGGCTACTGCGGCAATGATGCCCAGAAGCACAATCATTCCTATGCAGACAAAAGCAAACTCCATTTATATCGTTTCTATCTCTTCTATTGTGAATCTGGCTTCAGCCAGACTCTCCCAGAAATGCGGATATGACTTTGTAACCACCTGAGGATTGTTGATAATTATCTCACCTGATTTCAGAGCGTAGGGAGCAAAGGCAAGAGCCATACGATGATCCTCGTAGGTGTCGATGCCCTTCTCCATCTGAGGTTCACAGGTCTCACCATCCCATATCAACTCGCTGTCATTGCGGCTCTCTATCACATAGCCTAACTTTCGCATTTCTTTCTTCAGGGCTTCAATACGGTCAGTCTCTTTTATTTTTAAAGTTGAGAGACCCTTGAAGTGGAATCTCACCCCTTTGGCTGCACATGTTACAACGAATGTCTGTGCAAGGTCGGGTGAGTTTATGAAATCGTACTCCAGCTTTGGCAGACATCGGCCGTTTGCTTTGATAGTCACAGTCTGCGGCTTTCTCGATGACTTTGATTCAAACGTGGTCTTTACGCCAAGCATACTGAAGATATATCGTGCTACAGAATCCCCCTGTTTGGAACCGTCCTTCAGACCTGTTAACAGCAGTTTCGCATCGGGATCGTCTGTGAGTGCCATCATCTCGTACCAGTATGAAGCCCCGCTCCAGTCGTTCTCAATAAGATACTCCCTGCCCTTATATGGCACGGGTTTTATAGTGATGGTATCTGCCGACGTCCATTCTGCATCAGCACCAAACTCATTCATCATATATAGAGTAAGATCGATATATGGACGTGAGATTATTTCACCTGTAAGCCGTAGCTCAAGACCTTTGTCGAGTATAGGGCCAATCATCAGCACAGCCGAGATATACTGTGAACTGACACTTCCTGACATCTCCAGTACACCTCCAGTAAGTTTTGTACCAGCAATCTCCAAAGGAGGGTATCCTTCTTCGCCCAAATAGTTAATCTCTGCACCTAATGAGCGAAGTGCATCGACAAGAATCTTTATCGGACGTTTCTTCATTCTCTCAGTGCCTGTAAGCGTGTGGATGCCTCGCATTACGGAGAGATATGCCGTCATAAAACGCATGGCAGTACCTGCAGCCTTGATATCTATCACCTCCGGCATATGGCGGATGGCATTGATAATCACTTCAGTATCATCGCAGTCACTAAGATTCTGTGGCATGATATGTCCGCCACTAAGGGCGTAGATGATAAGGGCACGATTTGAAATGCTCTTAGAGGCAGGGAGTGTCACTGTGGCATCGAGCTTCTTGGGAGCAGTGATTTTATATTGTGTCATGTTTCTTTTTTATGCTTTTACTTATACCAACGTGCAAAATTACACATTATTATTCGCATGAGCAAAAAACAAGTGCTAAAAATCGTTGAATAACGAAAAAAGTACGTGGAAAATTTGCTCATATCAAAATTTCTGTGTACTTTTGCACCCGCATTCGACGATCAAGGGTCGGTGCTAAGCTGAAAGTGTTCGGGATTTAGCGCAGTTGGTAGCGCACACGTCTGGGGGGCGCGAGGTCGCTGGTTCGAGTCCAGTAATCCCGACAGAAAGAATCGCTAAGAGGCTGATAATCAGTTGCTTAGCGATTTTTCTTTTTCGTAATTCCCGTGGTATTCCCGTGATAATGGCTGTGAGAGCTCTTAAAGGTGGGGGCTGCTGTTATTTATCTTTGTCGTAAACGACCTCATTAACCATATATTGCCCTGTCTTGCGACTGCCTACTCGTTTGACAAGTCCAACTGCTGTCAGGGCAGCTATGCTACGCTTAATTGTAGAAAGACTGGGATTGTCAATTCCTTCCAACTTAGGTATAAGATCTGCGATGTCTTGGGCTTGCGCACCACCATTGCGCCTAATAACATGATAGACGCGTTGGTCACCAAGTGATAGTCGGCTGAGTATCTGGGTAATTTCAGAAGGAACATCCTTGTTCAAGTCGTTTAACTCCTGCTGTATGATTGCAACCTTAGTATTATGCCTTTCTTGACGTTGCAATTCTTTTTCACGAGCAAACAATCTCTCATCCTTTGTTGAGATACTTTGTTCTATAGTTGTCGTAGCCTCTTGTGCATTCCCCTTCTCTATATTATTAAAGGTAGGAGGAATGATTTCCACGTCATCAACTTTGAAAGATATGTTATTCTTGAAATCTGCTTTAAACATACTACTATACATAATCTGCTCAAGCAAATTCTTCTGACGCTCTACAGTGGGATTAATCCGATGGGGCATGAGGTGAATCTTTCCATTGTCAACACAGAATACCCCAATAAGCTCATTATCGTATGCGCGATTGATTGCGTCAGCAACAAGTCCTTCAGGAACTCCTATGAAGAAGAAATCTGTATAGCCGATATAATGCTCCATATTGTCATCGTTCATCAAGTCGTTCTTGTTGTTCTTTAGTTTGATACCGACAGTATAAACCTGCTTCTTATTAAGAGCCGCTTGGTTTGGCTCAACGAAGAACACACAGTCGAAACGATAGTGATCTGGATCAGGCTCGTTGAACCTCGTCAGTCGGCCAGTATACTCCCTGACGGTCACCTCATCGAAGATGCGGTAATGTATGAAGTCGTAGCTACCATACTTGGCAGAAATCTTTACAGTGAAGTCGTATATGCTCACGGTCAGATTCTTGACGAATATCTTACCAGGTTCTCCGGCCAGGTTATCTTTCGGATTCTCATAAGTCATATCTTAACCTCCTATGATATTTAATATGTCAGAATTATGAGTTATTATATTCGTTGACAAAGGTACAAATAAAATTTTAATGTATCATGATTGTGAGTCATAATATTTGTTAATGTGCCAGAATTGTGATGCGTTAAGTGAACGGGACGGGAAAGCTTTATGACCGGATCATGATAGCGGGCTGTTCTAATGCGTCATAATTTCGAATCGTTATAATGACGGAGAGGGCATGACCAGCCGACGTTTAACGTTCGTCTGGCGGCACTATCGAGCACCCCTCTCTATCCACTCCCTTATGGTCGCTCTATGGTACTGAACGCCTCGGTGCAGCATCCCGACCCCTGACTATTAGCCCTTGCCGTCTGTTAAAGATATATAAGAAAGTGAAGATATCCCAGCAGAAACTTGTACGTCTCAGAAAGAATCCGTAACTTTGTCGCGGGAAAGAGGATTTTCAAGATAATCCCTGAACCTAATACGGGATTTTCTCGAAATTTGCTAAGCAAATTCACTCAAAATCCCCATTAGGCCACGGGGTTTCACCCCATTGAATGCCCCAACAGGGAGTGGACTTCTCCCTGCACCCTCCGCTCAGGACGCAGCCCTGAGAACCCGCCCAGGGCTGCTCGCCCTATGGAACCTCGCAAGGGGGTGACCCTCCCCCTTGACCGCCCCGCTCAGAGGCATCTGCCTCTAAGAACTCTTACAAGGTAACTCCCAGGACCCGATTAGTAAATTGTTCCGTTTTTAAATATTAGTATTATGGCAAAAGGAGTAGCACATGCCGGTAAAGGCAAAAGTCTCTCGGCTGGAAATGCAATAGAAAACGAGAGACTGGAATGGGATGAGGACTCGTACAGACTTAAGAATGAGAATCCCATCAACAATTATGACTGGTCACGTCATGCTTTGAACTTTGAAGTGATCAATGGAGAGATAAAGCCTCTGGGAAGCCAGGAGGTTCATCTATATGACCGTTACCAGAATGTATTGAAAAATATTGACTTCAAGGAGTACAAGGCTGGAGCGTCTAATCAACAGAATGCATACGTCGAGCTTATCCTGTCTGGCAGTACTGAATTGATGCAGCAGCTGGCTTTCGGTAGTCAAGAGGTTAATTACGAGCGCAACCCATCGACCTGGCATAACTGGGATGTCACTCGGGAGAAGGCCATTGAGCAATGGGCTGTTGACAGTTATAACTTCGCGTGCAAGATGTATGGCAAGGAGAATGTCATCGGCTTTGAGGTTCATCTCGACGAAACCGAACCGCATGCGCACGTCAACATTGTACCCGTTGCCATGATGAAGCAGCGTGGCAACGTTGGCGGCTATGTCAAGATTGATGCTGACGGCAACGACGTAAGATACACAAAAGGAAAGCATATCGGTGAGTTGGTTAAGCTGCCGCAGGGCAAGTACGATGCGCTGCCGGAAGATAAGAAACGGCAGTATCGCCCGGCGGTTCGCGGGATGGTCCGCACCATCAGCTTTGCCACATTCTTCGGGAGTACCAAGAAGGAGCGAAGCGAGAAGATGTCGGAACTGCATGATAAGTATTACGAACACGTAGGCTCCAAATGGGGGCTGGAGCGTGGTGATGTCTGGAAGCTTCTTGACCCAGAAGAACGCCAGAAGCGTAAACGTCTCACCAAGCAACAGGCTCACGAGAAAAAGATGGCGGAAGAAGCGAAGGCTAAAGCCCAAAAAGAAGCGAAGGAGGCTAACGAAATAAGAGACGCTGCCGTCAAAGAGAAGGATGCTGTCATCAAGGAGAAGGATGCTGTCATCAAGGAGAAGGACGCTGCCGTCAAGGAAAAGGACGAGGCGCTGAGACTGCGAGACACCGCCATCGACAAGACAGTAGAACAGCAGGGCATCATAGATCGTCAGCAAGTCTCCATTTCATCAAACAGAAGGGAAATAGACAAGCTGAAGCAGGAGAAAGAAGAAGTTCAGAAGGAGGTGGATGTTTTGCGGTCGGTCACCTTAACCCCGTACCAGAGTGTGGAGAGATATGTCAAGGCCCTGCAAGATATCACCTTTACCATACCATCCGACGTGATTGAAAAGCTGTCCTCGCCTCTGAAGAACCATCCTCGGATAACCTCGGTCAATCCTCCATTAACAGTGCAGGAACTGGAAGCCATAGCAATGAGAGAGATAGACAAGGTTTATGATGAGAAAACCTTTGTTACATACAACAGTACTATACAGAAGAGGGTCAAGGCCATATTGACGGATAAGCAGACCATATTGTTCAGTGTCGTTGGCAATGCTCAGAAACGAGCCATAGCAGATGCTAACAGGGAATTATATAAGGACATTAAGAAACGGTTGGCAGAATCCGAGACAAAAGTTCTCAAATATAACGAACTCGAAAAAGCGGGCATCAATAAAACTTCATACGAGCACGTCGTTAAAGAGAGAGACGAAGCACAAGAAGCGGCAAAGCGTATGCCTGAGACAGAGAGAATGCTCGAATTTGCCTGGCCAGGTGTTACCAAGGCGAAGAACATCCTCATCGATCCAACTCTTGACAAGAATTACATGACCAATGAACAGAAGAAAGATATTCTGAACACGCTCAGGAAAGACCCGAAGAATCGACTGGATGATATTAAGAATCTGCTCAGCTATGCCTGTTCGTTCCGTGATATTCCTATCGTCACCAGAGCCGAAGCCATTGAGCTGGCCACAGAAAGCATCATCAAACACATAGCTGAACAAGGATACGACCTCATAAAGGAGGCTACATCCATGATGGGCTCTGTCGCTCAGGAATTGGAAATGGCCGTTGCCGATGCAGCATCAAGAGCCGCGTCGGCTGCAGTGTGTCTCATCTTTGGCTATCTTGACGGGGCCACGACAGTATCAACTGGCTGTGGAGGCGGAGGAGAAAGCAACGAACTTCCCAAAAAGAAGGACGACGAGGATGAAAAGAAGTTCTGGGCGAGATGTTTAAGCACGGCTGTCGGTATGATGAAGCCGAAGCGGAGGTCGCAGGGTATAAAATTCCATTAGGCATAGCTATATAGAATATACCCATTGACACTTCACGCAGGCGGCGTACTTGGAACGCAGAAAGAAGAAATCGAAGTCACGCCGATAGACCCGCCTTTAATACTCAGCCCCACACGTCATTGTGACGAATAGGGCTGGGGGGGGGGTACGCTATCAAGCGAATTGTGATAATGTTTTCAGAAACTTGGCTCGGCGTCGCCGCGAGTGTAAACGGTCTCGCCGTCAACACCGTTGGGAACAAAGCCGCCAGTGAAACTGAGTGTGGTTTCGTCGGCATGGATGAAGAGGGCGTTCAGGTCGTAGGCGTAGTAAGTCCTGTCATGATTTTCATCAAAGACAGCCGAGAGCCAGAGCCTGTTCGCGCCGGGCGCACCTTCTTTGTCGCGCTCCCACGACAGCTTCCACGTGCCCGTGAACGTCCCGTTATAGTCCTCTTTTTCCTGCCAGTCCGTATATTGCTCCTTGCCGTCGATGGTGACGAGTTTACGCGTCTGCCATTTGCGCATTCCCGTGTAAGTCCCGTCTGCGCTGAACGTCAGCCGCTCGAAGAAGCCTCCCTTGTCCTTGATGTACTCGACATGCCACGTCCCGGCGATAATCGGCGTGTACTGCTTCCGCAACTGTTCCGTCTTCTCGTGCGCCTCCTCGTCAGCCCATTGCGGGTCGCTGCTGCAAGAGGCGAGGGAGACGAGGGCAAGGAGGATGGTGATGACGGTTTTCTTCATATTCATTTTGTTTTTATTTTGCTTGTGTCTTTATGTAATCAAGAAGAAAGAGTACTTCGGCTTGGCTGATGAAGTTGTAACGCTTATAGTCATCATACGTCAGCAAGACATCTGGAGTCAACTGCTTGGCACAAGGGTCATCGGCAGTAAGGAACAGTTGAATGGAGTTGGATATGGAACCTTCGAGCCTTGTTCGTGGAAGTGTGAACTGCGTCACTTCCATGTAGGTGTTTGGTGCCTGACTGCTGGGAACACCGACAATCTTTGCACCCATCTTCCAAAGATAGAACATGTAATGAAAGGCTGCGCTATACGTGTCGGCATCGGCCAGCACATAAATATGCTTGGGTGTATAAACGGGTTGGCCGTTCTGCTTGGCGAGTTTGTCTTGTATGCAACTCATGCTGTTGCTAACGAAACGTGTGCGGGTTTCGTCTGTGACAGCCTGCGTCTTCTCGTCACTCTCATAGAAGGTATAGTCGCCAAACTCATAGTTCGTGTGATAACGGGCATTGAACTGTTCGAGTGTCGTGTTGAGTTTCTGTATATAGAGCGGCGACAGCAGGCGATAGAGATAGTTCTGGAAGTTCTTTTGCAGATAGCCGTCGCCCCACAACTGATAGAGTGTGGGGTAAGTGATGGGCGTCCATCCTCCGCCGTTGCCTCTGAGGTCGATAATCAGGTTTTCACTCTTGTTACACTTCATCTGCTGGAGCATCTTCTCAAATTCTTCTGAGAACGACGGCAGGCTGGCGATGGCTTTGAGGGTGTCGGAAGGCACAGGTCGGTGATATACCTTGTCATAGCAATATTTCAGGTCATCGTAGTAGTTCATCCCAGCCTGATACATATATTCTATATTGTCACGAGCCATGATGCTGGTCGAGCGGAAGTACATGGTGTTCTTCTGCTTGTCGGTGAATGTATATGTCAGGTTTTCCGTCGGGAAACGATTGCCCTGCACCGTCTGCTCGTTGTTCCATTCCTTCCATTGCTCCACAGGAATGAGTGGTAACGGCAATCGGACAGTATTTCCTTCTGGAGTCATCAGATGATAGGTAATTGTGTCTTGGCGAAGATTGGGAATGATTCTGCCAAGGACGATGGGCTGGTGTCCGTGACCGCAGATGTTTGCCAACTTGCCGATTTCGTTCTCCGCAGGGTATATCTTCATCATATCTTCGCACAGGTCTTTAGTCTGGATATTCTCAATGGCAATGAGCCTGCTGCCTATTAGGTGCTGATGTCCCTTCGGTAATCGACGGACAAACAAACCGTCACCAACTGCCTTGAAACGGATGGGAACGAGCGAAAATGAGCCTTGCGTCTCTGGATAGTGGATCTGCGTATGTCCATCCCTCAATGGTGCGAGGAATGCTCGGATGCGCCAACACAGTTCCTCGCGTGTCGTAACGCTGTCATCCTTCAGGTTCCAGAGTGTTTCATGTGCGGCCCGATGAAAGAACGCTTTGCCGCCATAGTTCGTATATGGGTCTGGATGCGTCGCTTCCAGTTGATGGATGAAATAGCGGAAGTCTGCCACAATGGAATCATTTGGTATCTGTGCCGATGCGAATGTCACTGCCTCCAGCAGGACCAACAGGAGCAGGAATCGTCTTGTTTGTCTCATATTTCTTCTTTTAGTATGTTCTTTAATAGATACGTGGCATTCTGATTGCGGGCCACGCCTTCGGTAATGCGATAATTGTAGGTAATCTCATCAGAAAGTTGTATCTCGAAGCAATAGTTGTGGAAACGGTCGGGAGATTCCTGCTGCATCTTGGAGAGTTCAAGGTCGTGAGTGGCGACAATGCCAGTTACAGGGAGATCGGACATGCTTTGCAGGAACAGACGCGAGCCGTTGAGCTTGTCGAGCGAGTTGGTGCCTTTGAGAATTTCGTCAAGGATGATGAGCGTATGGCGGTTTTGCTTGCAATAGCCGATGAGTTGCTTTAGTCGGAGGAGTTCGGCATTGAAGTAGCTGATGCCGTGGGCAAGGTCATCGGTGGTGCGCATACTGCTGAACAACGAGAATCGTGAAACCTTCAGATGACTGGCAAAGACAGGCAAGCCACATAGGGCAAGAATGTAGTTGATGCCAACAGAACGGAGGAAAGTGCTCTTACCAGCCATGTTGGCTCCTGTGACGATGTAGTAGTGACCGTCGCTGATTTGGAAGTCATTGCGCACGGCCATTTCGCCGAGGAACGGATGATAAAGCCCTTGGGCAGAATAGACTATAGCATCGGTCTCGATAATCTCTGCATCTGTCCCCGCTGGTTCGTTGTAACGGAACGTGGCCATCGACACGAGCGCATCGAAATGACTCACCGCCAGAATCCAGTCTTCAATGCAGGGCATATATAGCTGTTGCCATTTTAGGAAGCGACGCACAATGAAATAGTCGGCCAGATAGAGCGCGTTCGATATGGGTACCCACACTTCGTTGCGCTGGTCGAGGTCGTTCAGGATGCTCTTCAACTGCCGGAAAGACTTGGTGGCACATTGTCGGTTGTCTGAAAGCCGACCAATGATTTCCCGTGCCTCACGGCTTTCCAAATCAGACTCCACGATGAGCATAATCATGCTGACGTATGTGCCTAATCGTGGCAGGATGACATTGATGGAACCATTAACCTTTTTCAGAGTCCGGCCGAAGAACAGGTAGGCCGTTGATACCTGAACGAGCAGCCACAGCATCGGCCAAGAGCCAGTCAGTGGGCCAAACACAGCCCCTATCAGCAGACCATAGAACACGACTATGCTCAGAATGGCCAAAACAAGAGAAGTACGGCTGAGTGCGAGATGGGAAATGTCAGCCTCCCGCACTTCACGCAGTGCCTCCAAGATGGCATCGGTGTTGATATGCCGCTCCCTGCCTTGCATCAAAAATGCAGAGCGCAGACTCTCCCGTTCCGCCAGTTCTGCGATGGCCTCGCGACGGCGGACTATGCTCTCCGTCGATGGTGCTTCTGTCTGTGAAAGAACGGTAGCCAAGTAATCGCTGCCACCTGTAGTGACCGTCCTGTTCATGCGATTGAAGAGCGATTCTGCACCGAAGATGTCCATATCGAACGTAAACGGGTGTCGCGGGTCGATATACTTCTCTCCTGCATCGAAGCAGGAGAAGTCACCATTGAGGTAAGACAGTTCATTTTCATACACCTTCAGCAATCGCTCACATTCATCAGCCTTGTAGTTTTTCCCTGCATCCACCTGTCGGATGAAGTAATAAACGGCAAAGGAAATCACGGCGAGAATGATAAACAGGACACCGATGCTGGTCAAAGTATAAGCCACGAGGCTTGCAAGCATAGCCACGAAAGCCGCAAGCTCTGCTAACACGAATGTCGTGTTGTGACATTTCAACTCAGCAATCTCAGTTGTCAGTGCCGCCACC
>FLNV01001029.1_pt1 | contig 74864 bp, 62 predicted proteins | sample 1140351 | NCBI WGS metagenome assembly FLNV01 (sample SAMEA3878207, study PRJEB12797) | bioreactor metagenome | biome: Moose rumen | place: Sweden | collected 2011-10 | reverse complement strand
TTCTTCACCAATGAGGTACTGACTGAAATCGGAAAAGTTCACGGCAAGAGCGTGGCACAAATCGGTCTCCGTTTCCTGCTGCAACGTGGTGTTGTCATCATACCGAAGTCAACCCACAAAGAACGCATGGCTGAAAATATCAGCATCTTCAACTTCGAACTTTCTGCTGACGAGATGGCTCGCATCGAAGCGCTCGACACCCAGCAAAGCCTGTTCTTCGATCACCACGATGGTGAAGTGACTAAAATGTTTATGGGCTGGCGTGGGTTGGCGTAAAACAACTATTGTGGTATGGTAAAGAAAGTATCGGTATTAGTAGGTGCAGGTAGTATCGGACAGGCTATCATCCGCCGTGTATCGGCAGGTAAGCACATTGTGTTGGCAGACTATAGTGAGGAGAATGCAAAACGGGCTGCTAAGACCTTGGAGGATGCAGGCTTTGAGTGCTCAACTATCCCATGCGACCTCGGTTCGAAGGAGGACATCCTGAAGTTGGTGGAGTTTGCCACCAGCAAGGGTGAGATTACAAACTTGGTGAATGCCGCAGGCGTATCGCCCTCTCAGGCTCCCGTGGCAGAAATCCTCCGTGTTGACCTCTACGGGACAAGTCTCCTGTTGGAAGAGTTCGGCAAGGTGATTGCAGAGGGTGGCTCAGGTGTGATTATCTCGTCACAGAGCGGTTATCGTCTGCCCGCACTGCCCCAAGAGCAGAACGAGGCACTGGCCACTACACCCGTGGACGAACTGCTGCAACTGCCGTTCCTAAAGGAAATCAACGACACGCTGAAAGCATACCAATACTCGAAGCGTTGCAATGTGCTCCGCGTGATGTTCGAGGCTACCCGCTGGGGACGTCGTGGAGCCACCATTAACTCAATCTCACCAGGTATCATCATCACGCCGTTGGCCAACGATGAGTTACATGGTCCCCGCAAGGAAGGCTATTTGAAGATGATAGAGGGAATGCCCGCCCGTCGTGCCGGAACGCCCGACGAGGTGGGTGATATGGCAGAGTTTCTGATGTCAAGCCGCGGACGTTTCATCAGCGGTTCCGACTTCCTAATTGACGGTGGCTGCACGGCCTCTTATTGGTATGGTGACTTACAATATTTGAAAGCGACACATTAAGAGATGAAGAAACTTATAATATCCATTTTAATCATAGTAACAGTAATGAATATCTCAGCACAGACGCTAACAGAGCGTCAGTTACTACTCTGTGCCTGTGCCTCTTTGGAGGCGCAGGGCAACTTAGAGCGCCTCGAACCAGCCATCCGTAAGTCACTGGATGGCGGTGTAACCGTGAATGAACTCAAGGAGGCTTTCTCGCAGCTTTATGCCTACACGGGCTTTCCCCGTTCGCTGAATGCACTGGGGGCGTTGCAGAAGGTGTTGGATGACCGAAAGGCGCAAGGTATCAACGACAAAGAAGGAAAGCCCTGGACTCCCCCTGCCATTTGGGGCAAAGCAGAACAGGCCCTGAAACAAGGCACGGAGGTGCAGGCGCGACTCACCGGCGGCAAGCCCTTCACCTACGACTTCTGCCCGCAGGATGACTACTACCTGAAATCTCATCTTTTTGGCGACATCTTCGCTGGTGACCAACTCACGGCTTCTGACCGCGAACTTGTAACGGTTGCCGCCCTCAGCAGCCTTAAAGGTGTTGAGCCGCAACTGGCAGCCCATAAGGCCGGAGCCGTGAATATGGGAAACACCAAGGAGCAGGTAGATGAACTCTGCAAATGGCTCAGCGAGAATGGATACAGTCAGATAGACTGTGCAGCGGATGCCAATGCTGGCGACTGGCCTAAAGGTAGCTCCAACGATGCCTACGCCCAATACTTCATCGGCAACAGTCACCTGGCACCCATCCAGCCTGCCAACCTCGCAAAGGGTGGAGCAACCGTCGCCAATTACGCCAACGTCACTTTCGAACCGGGCTGTCGCAACAACTGGCACATCCATCACGGTGCCCATCAGATACTCATCTGTGTCTCTGGTCGCGGCTGGTATCAGGAGTGGGGCAAGCCTGCCATCGCTCTCATGCCTGGCATGATCATCGACATTCCCGACGAAGTGAAGCACTGGCACGGCGCACAGAAAGACTCATGGTTCCAGCATCTTACCACTCATGTCGCTACGGGTGGAGAGCAAAGCAATGAGTGGTTGGAGCCTGTGACCGACGAGATTTACGACAATCTGAAGTAACTGCTCCAAATTAATCGTTGCCATATAACCTTTTTGATAGATCTCGGAGGATTTGACGTGTCTTAACTTTCGTTGAGCGACAAAAGACATATCGGATAACAGCTGATTAAAGAAAAGCGGATGGCTTGATGCCATCCGCTTTTCTTCAATATCAAAAGGAATCCTACCGCTTGTCGGGCACACCAAAGTCGGCCCAACGCTCCTGCGGGTAATAGCCTTTGAGTGTTCTCTTGGCTTGGACATAGGTTGTCTTGAAGGTGGTCAACACTTCATTTATGTGCTTCACCTTGGGCTGTAGTTCCGCACGCAAACGATCAATCTCCTCGTTAGCGGTTACCAGTTCTTTCAGCAACTGCTCCATCTGGTCGATCTCGGCATTACTGATGCCTCTCTCTCCCATTTCCTTCACATGCTTACGCAGACCTTCCACAAGGTTTTGCCCCTTCTCAATCTGTAGTTCTACTGTCTTTGACATAATCTCGTTATTTATTTGTTAGATGCTTGTTTTACATTGCCTTCATCCGTTGCGAATGGTTATTTAAGCGAGTTGGCAGTTCTCGCTGTTCAGATATTTTTCCCACAAAATTAACAAAAAAAATCGATTTTGTGAACTGCTGGCAGACTCAGATTTAGTCCTTTTTAACCTACGGAAGCCGCTGTGCTTAACACTTGTTGACAGACTGTTTTCTCTGCTGGAACAGCCGTTCACGCACCGCAGCAATCTTGTAACCGTAGTCTTAGGCAGCCATCAATATCATTAACATTTTCATCGTTTTAGTTCATCTTGACCTGTCAACAGGAGGGAGGCTCTGGAAATGGCGTGTCGCATAAGCCTGAATGAGGAATACGATGCAGAGCAGGATACCCACCTTATATGGAGCCGTGATGTCAGCAGTACCAAAAAACATTCTCGACAGCGGCATCACCACCAGGGGTGAGACGAACTGTCCCAGATAAAGTGCCGCTGAGAGCAATGGCATCACTGTCGTGGCAGAGTTCTTGCCGCCCTTGATGCTGGCGATAGTGTTCAGATAAGGTACCCCCACCCCGTTTGCAATTCCGATAAAAGATGAACCGAGAAGGACCATGGTTACAGATGGAACGAGATAGACCGCATAGCCCAGCAGAAAGAATATAGGAGCAAAGTACTTAACAATCCGACGGAAACAGTTCATCAGCGTTCCAAAGATCAGCCCTACGAAGAATGCCACCACGTCGAGTCCCACCATGATCATCGTGACGGCCTCAACGGAGAGTGTCGTCTGCTGACTGGCAACAATAGCGAAGTTAGTGGGAAAGATGAAGAATATCATCATCAGTAAGAGCATACCGATGACCGACGGATGAAATTTCAGCAACTGGCGAGGTTGGAATGGTACGCCTCGTTTGTTGGCAGAGCCTAATTTCGCATCGGGCAACCACATCCACACCATCACCAGGGCAATCAGGCCCAGCAGATAAACCAGGAAGGCATAGTTCCACTCAATGGTGGCCAAAAGTCCCGCCAGCAACGTAGCGACTACGCCGCCCATCTGATTCATCGCGGCAGAGAGTCCCATCAGTCGGGCTTGATCCTCAGGAGGATAATAAAACGCGAGCAAGCCTGTTGAGAGTGGCATGATGAGTCCTACGCTGACACCAAGCAATGCCCTCAATGCCAACAACATCCAGATATTGTCCACAAAGAAGCATCCGGCACCCGCCATGATATACAATAAAAGTCCGGAGGTGGCAATAGTACGAGTGCGAAGCCGTCGGCTTAGCGGTAAGAAGAATAGGTTGGTTACGATAATCAGCAGGGCGGGCATACTGACAATAAACTGCACCAGCAACTGTGGTCTCTCTGAGAAATGAGCCTTGATAATACCCAGTGCGGGTGCGATGGCGGCTCCGGCCATCACAGTGAGCAGCGACATGGAGAGAATGGTAGCTGTCACTCGTCTTGAAACGATTCTATTGTCTGACATAAGTTTCATTGGAGTTCTTGAGGCTGGCCTCACACAGCTCTACCAGGCTGCTTCAAGTGTAAGAAAACGGTTGCAAAGGTACTACTTTTTTTCAGATAAACACGAGGATTTAACCTAAAATTTTTTTATTGCCCACCCTATTTTAGCCCTATTTTAGTGGTTCAACAGCTGCCGTGACACCCGTCTGTCTTTAAGGCAAGACGCACAAAAGCGAACTCTTATTCTCCCCTTAGGAAAAGCGAGAAAAAGAGAAGAGGTATTGTTAAATTATTTTTGTTAAATATTCGTAAATAAGACAAAATATCAAAAAAACACCGTCCAACCCGTTTATTCCACCTTATGAGTTGCCGCGAACAGCTGCGGAAGCATCAAGAGAGGGTGTGCACCCTCTCTCTTATCTCGTCACGCGGAACCAGTCCACATCGATCCAGCCACGGTCTGTCTTCATATCCGGTTCGATGGATACGAATCCCATCTTAGCACCGATCCACTTTCCTTCACGCATCTTAAACTCACTGCCGCAACGCTGGAATTTCTTACCATCAAGGCTATAGTAGAACGACACCTTTCCACCTGCCTTTACCTGCATACGGAGAAAGATATCCTCATAGACGGCAGGCTTGTAGATAACCTGATCTTTTGCAGTGGGTCTCAATTCTTCCAGTGTCGTGAAGGATTCCTTTCCGCCACGGTCGGCATCCTTACAATACAACTGTTGGAGCTCAAAGCCATCCCCTACCTTTCTGACCACCAGTCCGCCATAGTCTAATCCCATCATCAGCAGACCGGCGAACTGTCCTTCCGCCTTTGACGCCACACGTACTTTTGCCGTGGCTGTAAACGCATCGGCAGGCGTCTTCTGCAGTAGCAGGTTGGGAACCGTCCATAGACTATGTTCTTCACCTTCCGCGCGAGCGTAATTGAAGATACGCATATAACCGTCCGGGGTCGTCATACCCCACTCCTCATCATAGTTGGCATGCCATGACCACTGTTTCCCCAGTACGTAAGAGTCAAACTCGTCACTCTCCACCGGGTTCATCACCGTCTTTGACGAAGACTTCGGCTTAGCATACTTCGCCACCGGCTCACCACAGCCATCACCATCCTTGTCGATACCTATCACAGGCCATCCATCCACCCATCTCATCGGATTCAGATGAACCACACGACCATAGCAACCCTTATCCTGGAAGTTCATAAACCAATCCTCCCCATAGGGAGTATGCACCCATCCGCCCTGATGAGGACCGTTGATATTCGTCGTTCCCTTAGTCATCACGGTACGGTATTCGTAAGGACCATAGACATTCTTGCTGCGGGCGGCCATCTGCCAGCCCAACTCTACCCCACCAGCCGGCCACATAATATAATAATAACCGTTGTATTTATAAAACTTCGGACCCTCACTGGTGTAGTTACCGTTCTGATTACCGTCGAAGACGATCACGGGATTACCGATCGCCCTTGTTCCGTCTGCTGACAACTCCCTCACCATCAATACTGAGTTGATGTGCTTCCTGCTGGCTGCATAGGCATTGACCAGGTAACAGCGACCATCTTCATCCCACAGCGGACAACTGTCGATGAGTCCTTTACCCGGCACGACAAGCACAGGATCATCCCATCGTCCGGCAGGATCTTTCGTCTTTACCATGTAGATACCATAGTCAGGATCGCCCCAGTAAATATAAAACTCACCGTTATGATAGCGAATACTCGGAGCCCACACGCCCTCACCGTGGCGAGGTGTATTGAAATGTTGCTCCTTCTCTTTATCACCACCGTACAATGATTGTAATGCGTGGCCGATAATCTCCCAGTTGACCAAATCCTTGGAGTGGAGCACAGGGAGGCCGGGAATACAGTTGAACGAACTGGCGGTGAGGTAATAGTCCTCACCCACTACACAGATATCCGGATCACTGTAATCGGCGTTCAATACGGGATTTGTATAGGTGCCGTTGCCATTATCCGGGCACCACACTTGTGACTTGTACTGTGCATACACTATCACCTGAACAGAAAGCAGGAGTATCGTCAATAGTTTTCTCATATATTAAAGTATTTTTACATAATTATTTTCTAAATTACTGATTTTCAACTGATAATTTACATCGTACACAATGCTCATTATCTTTTTTACATCGGTAGGCTGATGAGGTATTGACAAGGCCACGTGCCCCATGGTGCGCCGCAGGTTTATCTCCACACACGGATGCAGGAGGAACCCTTTTTGTGAGGCGCTTTTGACAATCATCATATCGATGCCAAAAGGCCCCACGTAATATCCTTTAAGGATGTTGGAGAAATATTCCGTTGCCCGTTCTGCCATCATAGCAAGCAATCGGACCGGCACATAGCGTTCGAGCAATTGACGCTTCTCTTGCTCTGTGGCAAGCAGATTACCGATATACGCACCGTTGTGTGTCTCGAAGAGCGACAATCCGAGATACCGTACCGTACCATCCCTGCCCGCCTCAAACTCCATACCGAAATCTTCCACCTTATTATAAAAAGGTTCTACCATCACTCCACCTTGCGTGCGGATGACGTTGCGGACGAAGCCGGAGACAGACGGAGTCATCTCACCATCCACATAACGTACCCCCCGGCCGCTACTGCTCCAAGGTGCCTTGACAACGATTTGTCGGTGCCTCTTTAGCAGCCTATCCATCTCCTGCATATCAGAAACATAGAGACTCTCTCCGCAAGTTGTCTGCCCCAAGCCCTGACGGAGAAATCTCAGCGCAGGAACCGTCTGCCGCCGGCTTGACAGCGTTCGTATCTGTCGCATATTCTCATCATCCGGCAATAACTCCAGCGAGATACCCTTCTCAATGAGCATTGTCTTCAGGGTAATATCCCATCCCCATGGAGAGATTTCCGTAAAACGCAGTTTTCGTGCATCTTCCACAGAAAGGAAAAGCACCTCACAACGCTTTCCCCGAAAATATCTCGTGGCAGCCTTCACCGCATACGGCACATCATCCACCAAAACAGCATCCCCATCGGCTGCCCACAGAGCAGGAATCCACCCTAGGTTCATCCGCAACTCCTGCGCGGCATGTGGGACGGTAAGGTGCCTTCTGTTATATGCCAGGGCAATATCGTGTTCAGGGTTAAAAATATGTAGCAACATGTATAATATTTTCAATGAATCGATATTTTCTGTGCAAAAATAATAAAAAAAAACGAGAAATCGTCAACTCTACTTTGCAATTCGAGAAATTATCACTATATTTGCATGTTAATAAACAGATCAATAAACATGGAGGCTTTTTTCCGCACCCATTCCTACCTGATAGAGCATACCAATGCTCCAGTGAGACGCCAGTTAATGGACGATATCGACTGGAGTGACAGGCTCATTGGTATCAAAGGGACTCGCGGCGTGGGGAAGACCACCTTCTTGTTACAATATGCCAAAGAGCATTTTGACACACACGACCGCAAGTGCCTGTACATTAACATGAACAACTTCTATTTTCAGGGAAGGGGCATAGCCGACTTTGCAGGGAAGTTCTACAGGAATGGCGGTAAGGTGTTGCTCATCGACCAGGTATTCAAAGAACCTGACTGGAGTAAGGAATTGCGCAAATGCTATGATCTGTATCCCGGGTTGAAGATTGTCTTCACCGGTTCCAGTGTGATGCGATTGAAGGAAGAAAATCCTGAGCTGAACAATATCGTGAAGAGTTACAACCTGCGCGGTTTCTCATTCAGGGAGTTTCTGAACCTCCAGACAGGCAACAGTTTCCCGTCGTACACACTGGATGAAATCATTGGGCGCCATGAGCAGATCGTCCGTACGATATTACCGAAGGTCTCACCCCTGCAGTATTTCCAAGATTATATCCACCACGGATTCTATCCTTTCTTCCTGGAGCACCGCAACTTCTCGGAGAACCTGCTCAAGACGATGAACATGACCACAGAAGTGGACATCCTGCTCATCAAGCAAATAGAGCTGAAATACCTGACCAAGATAAAGAAATTGTTCTACCAACTGGCTGTGAGCGGTCCGAAAGCTCCCAACATATCCCAGCTGGCTAAAGACATAGAGACGAGTCGCGCTACCGTGATGAACTACATCAAATATCTGGCTGATGCCCGACTGATCAATATCATCTATTCCTACGGGGAGGATTTTCCGAAGAAACCGCGTAAGGTGATGCTTCACAACTCCAACCTTATCTACGGCATCTACCCCAACGACATCAAGCGTCAAGATGTGATGGAGACCTTCTTCGTAAACAGTCTGTGGAAAGACCACAAGGTGAATCAGAAAGTAAGGGAAAGTGCTTATCTGGTTGATGGAGAGAAGAGTTTCCGAATTGTGGACGCCCTCGCTCCCAAGAAGATAAAATACCAAGCCGACACGATCTATGCCCGTTACAATACGGAGATAGGAAAAGGCAATTTGATTCCTCTATGGCTACTTGGATTCCTCTATTAGAATTTTATATAATAATACATTAACATTAATAATTTTATCAAGATGGCAAAAGAAAAGAAATTTATCACTTGTGATGGAAACGAAGCCGCTGCGCATATCTCTTATATGTTCAGTGAGGTTGCCGCTATCTATCCAATCACCCCGTCATCACCGATGGCTGAGCACGTTGACGAGTGGGCTGCAAGAGGCAGGAAGAATCTGTTCGGTCAGACTGTCAGTGTAACGGAGATGCAATCAGAGGCCGGTGCTGCCGGCGCCGTTCATGGTTCACTACAGGCCGGTGCACTTACCACCACCTTTACCGCCTCACAGGGATTACTGCTGATGATTCCCAATATGTACAAGATTGCCGGTGAGCTCCTGCCTTGCGTGTTCGATGTCTCTGCCCGTACCTTGGCATCACACTCCCTGTGTATCTTTGGTGACCATCAGGACGTGATGGCATGTCGCCAGACTGGCTTCGCCATGTTGTGCGAAGGGTCTGTGCAGGAGGTTATGGACATGACAGCCGTTGCCCACTTGGCAACGTTAAAGACCCATGTACCGTTTATTAACTTCTTCGACGGTTTCCGTACCTCTCACGAGTATCATAAGATTGAGCGTCTGGACAATGAGGATATCCTGCCACTGGTAGACATGGACGATATCAAGGCATTCCGCGACAGGGCACTCACCCCTGAGCACCCTGTTACCCGTGGTACCGCCGAGAACCCAGAGACCTTCTTCACTCATCGTGAGGCTTGTAATCCTTACTATGACAAGGTTCCTGAGGTCGTGGAGAAATACCTCGCAGAAATCAGCAAGATTACCGGTCGTGAGTATAAGCTCTTCTCTTACTATGGCGCTGAAGATGCTGACCGTATGGTTATCCTGATGGGTTCTGCCACAGATGCTGCCCGCGAGGCTATCGATTACCTGAACGGCAACGGTGAGAAAGTAGGTATGATCAGCGTACATCTGTATCGTCCGTTCTCTGTGAAGCATTTGCTGGCTTCCGTACCAAAGAGCGTGAAACGCATTGCCGTTCTCGACCGTACAAAGGAGCCGGGGGCTAATGGAGAGCCACTATATCTGGATGTGAAGGATGCATACTATGATGTGGAGGACCGTCCGCTGATCGTTGGCGGTCGCTACGGACTGGGTTCTCACGACACGACTCCGGCACAGATCATCTCTGTATTCAACAACCTCGCCTTACCACAGCCAAAGAATCACTTCACCATCGGTATCGTGGATGATGTCACATTCACCAGTCTGCCACAGGTGGAAGAGTTGGCACTCGGTGGAGATGGAATGTTCCAGGCTAAGTTCTTCGGTCTTGGTGCCGATGGTACTGTGGGAGCTAACAAGAACTCTGTAAAGATCATTGGTGACAATACCGACAAATATTGCCAGGCATATTTCTCTTACGACTCAAAGAAATCCGGTGGATTCACCTGTTCACACCTTCGTTTCGGTGACACCCCGATTCGCTCCACTTATCTGGTCACCACGCCGAACTTCGTCGCATGCCACGTACAGGCCTATCTTCACATGTATGATGTGACACGCGGTCTTCAGAAGGATGGCACATTCTTGCTGAACACGATCTTTGAGGGTGATGAGCTGGCTCACTTCATGCCAAACAAGGTGAAACGCTATTTCGCACAGAACAACATTACCGTTTATACGATCAACGCCACCAAGATTGCTCAGGAAATTGGTTTGGGCAACCGCACCAACACCATCCTTCAGTCTGCGTTCTTCCGTATCACCGGTGTGATTCCCGTTGAGCTCGCCGTTGAGAAGATGAAGGCAGCTATCGTGAAATCGTATGGTGCAAAGGGTGAGGATGTAGTAAACAAGAACTACGCCGCTGTTGACCGTGGTGGTGAGTACAAGCAGTTTGTTGTAGATCCTGCATGGGCCAACCTGCCTGATGATGCTGTCGCAGAGGATGACGCACCTGCATTCGTTAAGGAACTCGTTCGTCCGATCAACGCACAGGCCGGTGATCTGTTGAAAGTTTCTGACTTCGCTAAGCACGACACTGTTGATGGATCATGGATGGTTGGTACCGCTGCTTATGAGAAGCGTGGTGTTGAGGCATTCGTACCCGCATGGAACAAAGAGAACTGTATCCAGTGTAACCAGTGTGCATACGTCTGTCCTCATGCAGCTATCCGCCCGTTCGTTCTCGATGACAATGAGATCGCAGGCTTTGCCGCTGCCGATGATACCATCGAGATGAAGGCTCCGAAGGCAATGAAGGGTATGCACTTCCGCATTGAGACATCTGTATTAGACTGTCTGGGATGTGGCAACTGTGCTGATATCTGTCCGGGTAACCCGAAACTGGGTAAGGCACTGTCAATGGTTCCGTTTAACCCTGATGCAGAGGACATGAAGAAGGAGGCTGCCAATTGGACATACCTTGTCAAGGAAGTAAAGAGCAAGCAAGACCTTGTCGACATCAAGAGCAATGTAAAGAACTCACAGTTCGCACAGCCTCTCTTTGAGTTCTCCGGAGCTTGTTCCGGTTGTGGTGAGACTCCTTATGTGAAACTCATCAGTCAGTTGTTTGGCGACCGTCAGTTGATTGCCAACGCTACCGGTTGTTCATCTATCTACTCTGCCTCTATTCCTTCTACTCCTTATACCACCAATGAGAAAGGTCAGGGTCCTGCATTCAACAACTCACTGTTTGAGGACTTCTGCGAATTTGGCATGGGTATGGTCATGGGTAACAAGAAGATGAAAGAGCGTGTTGCCAAACTGCTCTGTGAAGCTACTGAGAACGAAGGCTGTCCCGAGGAGTTCAAGGCACTCGCACAAGAGTGGATCGCCAACCGAGAGGATGCCGACAAGACCAAGGAGATTGCTCCAAAGTTACGTGAATATATCAAGGGTGGCGCTGAGGCAGGTTGCGAGATCTGTAAAGAGCTCCAGACCTTCGATCACTATCTCGTGAAACGCAGTCAGTGGATTATCGGTGGTGACGGTGCTTCCTACGATATCGGTTACGGCGGTCTCGACCATGTGATTGCTTCCGGTGAAGATGTCAACATCCTCGTGCTCGACACGGAGGTTTATTCCAACACCGGTGGTCAGGCCTCTAAGGCTACCCCTCTGGGAGCTATCGCACAGTTTGCCGCTCAGGGTAAGCGCATCCGCAAGAAGGATCTGGGCATGATTGCCACAACCTATGGATATGTATATGTAGCACAGATAGCCATGGGTGCAGACCACAACCAGTGTCTGAAAGCTATCCGTGAGGCTGAGGCATGGCACGGTCCGTCCATCATCATCGCTTATGCTCCGTGTATCAACCACGGCTTGAAGGCTAAGGGTGGCATGGGCAAGAGCCAGGCAGAAGAGGCTAAGGCTGTTGAATGTGGCTATTGGCATCTGTGGCGTTACAACCCAGCATTGATCGAAGAGGGTAAGAATCCATTCTCACTCGACTCTAAGGCACCACAGTGGGAGAAGTTCCATGACTTCCTCCTGGGTGAGGTTCGCTACCTGTCAGTGAAGAAGGCTTATCCAAACGAGGCTGAAGAGTTGTTTGCCGAGGCTCAGCGTATGGCTAAGCTCCGCTACCAGAGCTACGTCCGTCAGACACAGATGAACTGGGCCGCTGAGGAAGAAGCATAAGCTATCACACTTATATCTATATGCAGAGGTGGGTCTCTCGAGAGATCCACCTCTGTCTTTAATCATATGACATGACTATACAATACCTTATTATATTATTAGTGCTCATCTTTTCCATAGGTTATGCCGGATGGAGAATCTATATATCCATACGTCATGCCAACGATCCTTGTTATGGCTGTTCAGGGTGTGCGCTGAAAGGACTGAAACGTCAGCAACTAAACAAAAAAACGCCCTGCCCGGATAAAAAACAATAGAAAAATTTGGTTAATCGGAAGAAAAGAAGTACCTTTGTGCCCGCAACTACAAATGGTGCCTTAACAAAGCGGTTATGTGGTGGTCTGCAAAACCATATAGAGCGGTTCGACTCCGCTAGGCACCTCTCAGGAATCCCACAGATTACTTATTTTAAGTACCTGTGGGATAATTGTTGCCACGACAGACAAATCACCAAAGATACGTTATCTACAAATGACAAAAGACGATCTGCTACTCCGTATAAGGGAGGGAGAAACACTTAGCAACAACGATCAGTTACGGTTGGTCGCTTTGCTGAGTATACCGGCAATCGTCGCTCAGCTGTCGAACATCTTGATGAATTACATCGATGCCGCCATGACAGGTACACTGGGAGCTAACGCCAGTGCAAGCATCGGATTGGTATCCACCACACTATGGCTATTCTGGAGTGTTGTAGGATGCTCCACCACCGGCTTCTCCGTACAGGTGGCCCATCGCATTGGTGCCAACGACTTTAAGGGCGCTCGTGACATCTTCCGCCAATCACTTTCTGCATCTCTCGTCATCAGCATCATCACAGCCATTATTGGTGTTTGCATTGCCTGGCAACTTCCTGGGTGGTTAGGAGGAGAAGAAGCCATCCGTCATGACGCCACCATCTATTTCCTTATCTTTATCTTAGGACTGCCACTGGCTATGATTGACATGTTGGGAAGTAGTATGCTTCGCTGTGCGGGAGACATCAAGACACCCAGCATTGCCAATGTCGTGATGTGTATTCTTGACGTAGTGTTCAACTTCCTTCTGATCTTCCCGTCACGCACTGTGGATATCGGGGGTATGAATCTGTGGATACCCGGAGCAGGTTGGGGTGTGGCTGGTGCAGCCATCGGTACCTGCATGGCAGAGGCTGTCATCGCATTCTGGTTATTGTGGTATGCCACTACAAAGAGTAAAGAATTGTCCCTATGGAAAGAGAAGGGCACTTTCCTTCCCACCAATGATGTGCTTGGTCATGCCTATCATATTGCCGCTCCCATGTTTTTACAGAGGGTAGTGATGAATGTGGCACAGATTGTATCTACCATTATCGTAGCACCTTTAGGAGCTGTTGCCATTGCCGCCAATGCTTTTGGCATTACTGCCGAAAGCCTATGTTATATGCCAGGCTACGGCATTAGTGAGGCAGCCACCACACTGGTAGGACAGAGTGTGGGTGCCGGCAGGTTTAAATTGACTTACCGCTTTGCATGGCTCACCACCATAGTGGGTATTTTGGTAATGACCATCATGGGAATTATCATGTGGTTGGGAGCACCTTGGATGATGAGTATCCTCACGCCTGTGGAGGCTGTCCGTCAGCTGGGTACGGAATGTCTACGTATTGAGGCATGGGCAGAACCGATGTTTGCCGCCTCTATCGTGGTATATGGTGTTTTCCTCGGCACTGGCGATACCTTGAAACCAGCATTGATGAATCTCTTCTCTATGTGGGCTGTACGTATCACGCTTGCCGCAGCCTTGGCTCCCTCCATGGGATTGCATGGGGTTTGGATAGCCATGGCCATAGAACTGACTTTCCGTGGCATCATCTTCCTTATAAGATTAAGGTGGGGGCACTGGATAAAGAAAAGACTTTAACAGGGGAATGGTAAGTAACAAAACAAAAGAGCCTCTATACGAAAGCTGACTTTCCATATAAGACTCTTTCTAGTAACTCCCGCGGGATTGACTGCGTCCATCCCTACCCTGCCACGGGCAGAGCAATACAAGAAAAAGGTTTCAAATATAAAAGCAAACTTTCTATTTGAAACCTTTTTTCGTGACTCCCGCGGGATTCAAACCCACAACCTTCTGATCCGTAGTCAGATGCTCTATTCAGTTGAGCTAGGGAGCCTTTTCTTAAAAGCGTTTGCAAAATTACACTGTTTTTCCGAAACCACCAAACTTTTTTCGCACTTTTTTCAAAAAGAATGAAAGTTTCTTATATTTCAGGAATTCCGACCCCTGTCATTATAAGGTTGACGTTAAGGTTATGGTCAGAGAAGTCATTCTTTAAAGCGATCGCCCCAACATTGTAACATACGCTGATATAGTTTTTCCTCTGACGGGGAATGCTGAGCGTGCCACAGACGACAGTCCTGTAAGGCATCAGGCATAAACTGTTGTACCACGAAGTTGCCCGGGTAATCATGCGCATATTTATAACCATCAGAATAACCTAAGTCTGCCATCAACTTTGTAGGAGCATTTCGTAAATGGAGAGGAACAGGCAGGTTACCCGTTTCCTTGACCTTGTCGAGTGCGGCGGCAATGCCCATATAGGCAGAGTTGCTCTTCGCACTTGTGGCAAGATATACCGCACACATCGCCAAAGGTATGCGTCCTTCAGGCCAGCCGATCTTCATAACAGCATCGAAAGTGGCATTTGCCAACAGCAACGCATTAGGATTTGCCAAACCTATGTCCTCCGTAGCGCTGATAACCAACCGACGTGCAATGAACTCCGGGTCCTCACCACCTTCTATCATACGAGCCATCCAGTATAAGGCTGCATCCGGATCGGAGCCACGGATACTCTTAATAAAGGCGGAGATGATATCATAGTGCATCTCTCCGTCTTTGTCGTATGCAAGAGGATTTTGCTGTAACTGCCTCACCACCAAATCATCCGTGATGGTAATTTCATCATCGCTACTGTCGGCAACGAGTTCAAGAATATTCAGCAACTTACGTGCATCTCCTCCGCTGTAACGGAGCATGGCATCCGTCTCTTTCAGGACAATCTTCTTTTCCCTTAATTCAGTATCATGAGAGATTGCATGGTTCAGAAGCCACAACAAATCGTCCTTCTCCAGAGGTTTCAACACATACAACTGACAACGGGAGAGTAAAGGACGTATCACCTCAAATGAAGGATTCTCTGTGGTGGCTCCGATAAGAGTAACGACTCCTTTTTCCACGGCTCCCAAGAGGGAATCCTGCTGACTCTTGCTGAAACGGTGTATCTCATCGATGAAGAGTATAGGACTGTTGTTATTGAAGAATCTCCCGTTTTTTGCCTTTTCTATGACCTCCCGCACATCCTTCACGCCACTGGTCACCGCACTGAGAGTATAGAACGGTGTCTCCAACTTATTCGCGACAATCTGTGCCAGTGTCGTCTTTCCCACACCTGGAGGTCCCCACATGATAAAAGAAGAGACACGTCCCGTCTCGATCATCTTTCTCAAGACGGCCCCCTCTCCTACCAAATGTCGCTGACCGATGTAATCATCCAGCGACCTCGGCCTCATCCTTTCTGCTAACGGTTGTGACATTACGGCTACAAAGTTAATACTAATAATTAAAAAAATAAGTACCTATTTTGAAAAAATAACGATATCATAAAAAAAATACTAGGAAATTCTTGGTTTTAAGATTTAATCTTTTATCTTTGCACTATAAAAAGAACGAAAATAGACTGTCGGCGATTGTCCGTGTGGCGGCAATACGTTGGCCATTAATTAATTAAAAAGATATAGCATGAAAGAGACGAATATAAAGGCGCTCACACTAAAGACCTTAAATAAGAGTAATATCTGGGATACTCAAGAAAATGATATCTTCCGCATGTGGGAAGCAGCTGAGAAAGATGCAGACTTGAAAGACAACATGCGTCATTATATGGACATCATACGTAGTGCCTATGATGCGGAAGAGGTAATAATCGACAAACCGGAAATTATCAAGAAATATGAGAAACGTGGCTTTAAGATTGGACAATTGAAGGTAGATGAGGGTACAAAGTTGAAATGGGCTATCAAAAAGCATCCTATATCCCGTGTCACGGATCTAACCTATGAGAATATCCGTCATATCTCAGCAGCTAAGCTTGTAGAGGTTCTTGATCGTAACTTCGGTGGTGGTTGGGAGAGTCTTTCTCAGAGTATCCAAGATATTATCCAGAGTGCTTTTGATATTAGTACGACCACTCTCCCGAAAGACCGTCTGCATAACCCCGGTGGAATGTATGAGAAGAAGGTAAACGATGGTTTTGAGGTTTTGGAGATCGCTAAGGGCACATGGGTAGAAGCGATCTTTGCCAAAGAGAAGCCGATTGTAGAGAGAGTACATAGTCGATTTGACATTCCTGATGAGGAAGACTCTACCGATGAGAATGGCGACGAAGAGTTGGAGGATCACTACAATGATCCTGACGATGAGGACGACGATCTCTACGATGAGGAGAAACTGACGGAAGAGAGCTATCGTACCACTATCGAGACCAGTGCGGAGGACTTAAGTCTGGATGATGTAGATGTGGCAGATGATGAAGAATACTAACTAACACAATAATGGGGGATTCAAAATCCCCCATTATTGCTGAATACCCGAAAAGGAAGCTATTTCCCGGTAACGCTTCTTACAATACCCTCAATGATACCTTTAAGCTCTGCACCGAAGCTGTTTACCTTTGTTTTCAAACCATCGGCCATATAAGTGGCACAGTTACCTTCCAGTTCACCAATATAACGACGCTCCTCAACGGTATAGTCGTACCGGCTGATGTTCTGACGAATCTTTAAAAACTGGTCGGCTGCCACTTGCCAATCCTGATAATTATAATATGCGCTGTTATCACGCAGCTCATAGGAAAATTTCTCCAGCTGGCTAATGGCATGACGCTTAGTGGAGCAGGAACTCAGAAAAACACACATGCAAATCATTGCAACAGCTACAAAACCTTTCATCTTCATGATTATAAATATAATATTGATAAATAATTAATTCTAAATCCTCGATTACTGGTGCTGTTCTCGCAACAAGTCATTCACCGTCTTGACAGGATTAAATGTTGATAACGGCACCTCTACGAAAACTGTATTCCAATCACTCATGGCACCATTCCACAAGCCAGGAAGCTCCAAGGCCTTCAGTTCTTTGCCGTTCTTACTCTTCGAAGAGATGAACCCCGTTGTTTTGTCCACATATTTCGGTAGATCAAAGGGCACTCCCTTATAATCCTTCACGGCACATACCAGATCTACGGGATTAAAATGTGTACCTTCTGTGAACATCCTCATATACTCCTCATTTGACTTGTCAATCTGACTGCTCTCCAAAATCTGCAGACTGACGGTACCGTCCTGATTATAGGTTAGGAACGGGCCGCCACCAGGCTCACCCACGTTCTTCACGACACCACAGACACGCATCGGACGATTCAACTTATTACGCAGATAGATAACCAGTTCCGCATCCTCAAGATCTTTAATATCAGCCTTTCTGCAGCAAAGGTCTTGCTGCACAAAACGGATGATTTCCTCCAGCTTGCGATGATTGTAAACCCCAGAATCGAGAATCTTCAGATATTCAAAGACCCTCTTCTGTAGGTTAACAAGGACGCCGGCAATTACCTGCTTATACTCCACGGTATCAGCCTTAATTCGGTCTGGCACCACATTATCAATATTCTTAATGAAGATCACATCCGCATCAATATCATTGAGGTTCTGTATCAATGCGCCATGACCGCCCGGGCGGAAAAGCATGGACCCATCCTCGTTACGGAACAGCGTGTTGTCGGGATTTGCCGCAACAGTGTCGGTACTCGGTTTTTGCTCGGAGAAAGAGATATTATAGCTAATATCATATTTCTTGGCAAAAGAGTCAACCTTATCCCTCACTTTCTGCTCAAAGAACTCAATATGCTCATGAGATACGGTAAAATGAACATTTGCCTCGCCATTGCTGGCAGCATAAAGGGCACCCTCTACCAGATGTTCCTCCATAGGGGTGCGGGAACCTTCCTCATAACGGTGGAACAAAAGCATACCTTTGGGCAGCTGACCATAGTTCAGACCTTCTTTCCTCAGCATGTTTGCCACTACAGCCTTATATTTGTTCTCTGATGCCAATGTCGGAATATCCTTACCCTCATTCTCCTTACATTTGGCATTCAACTCATCATAGAAAGCGAACTTCTCAATGTTGTCGAAGAAATGTTTCTCAAAATCAGTAGTGGGAACATCATAAGCGGCATCCAGAAACGCAAATACATCTTTAAACATACGACTGGCAGCTCCAGATGCCGGAACAAATTTAACGATGGTGTGTCCCTCCTTCTTATATTCATTCCATTGGTCGACGTATGCCTTACGAGCTTGCTCCTCCAATCGGATAATTCCCTGGCCGATGCCAGCAGCTGCCTCAATCTTCAAAAAAGGGAAACCTGTCTTAAACTCCTCTAACTGTGTATTAATCTGTTCTTCAGAAATACCCTTCTGGGCTATTTGCTTAAGATCCTGCTGTGATAACATAAATAGTAAATTTTAATGATTTTCGAAAATTCTCCCCAAATATAATCAGTTTTTCTGAAATATAAAAACGATTAGATGAAAAAATTGTATCTTTGCATCGAAATAAATCGATAATCCAAAGAGCGATGGAAGGCAGAATGGGTTTTACGGAAGAAGAGATCTCACAGATATGGGAACAGTTTGAGCAGTTGTTACAACTGTTGGCACCTCATCTAAAAGAGAATGATGAGCAGAAGCTGCGTGCCCATATCAAGAAGTCGATTGACAGTGATGTCATTACAAGGGATGTTTTCGACCTTAATCCCATCCTGATGAGTATCCAGACAGCTTTTATCGCGATAGAAGAGGAAGGGCTGAAACGTGACGGCGTTTGTTCCATCCTGTTATATTCCGCGGTTTTCCATGGCCTGATTCCTTTGGAGCAGATAAAAGAGGATTATGGAGACGCTGTCTGTTCCATCCTTCACGGATTAGTACGCATTCAGGAGCTATACACCAAGAACCCTGTCATTGAGAGTGAGAATTTCAGGAACCTGCTCCTCTCTTTTGCAGAGGATATGCGTGTGATCCTTATTATGATCGCCGACCGTGTCAACCTGATGCGGCAGATAAGAGATACCGATCAGTTAGAGGCTAAGAATCAGGTGAGTCAGGAAGCCAACTATCTTTACGCCCCCTTGGCACATAAACTCGGTCTTTATAAGCTGAAGAGCGAGCTGGAAGATCTGTCTCTGAAATATCTTGAGCACGATGCTTATTATATGATTAAGGATAAGCTGAATTCCACCAAGAAGAGCAGAGATGCCTATATAGAGAAATTCATCGCTCCCATCGAAGAAAAACTGAAGGATGCCGGATTACTTTTCCACATGAAGGGCCGCACCAAGAGCATCCACAGCATCTGGCAGAAGATGAAAAAGCAAAAATGCGGCTTTGAGGGAATTTACGATCTCTTTGCGATACGTATCATCCTTCAGTCGGGTGAGGATTCTCAGCATACTGACATGAAGAAACTCAGGATGAAAGAGCATGCGCTGTGTTGGCAGGTGTTCGCCATCATCACGAATATGTATCAAGGCAATCCCAAGCGGTTGCGTGACTGGCTCACTGTGCCGAAATCTAATGGGTATGAGAGTCTGCACATCACCGTACTCGGTCCGGAAAACAAATGGGTGGAGGTTCAGATAAGGACCGAACGGATGGATGACGTGGCAGAGCGTGGCTTAGCCGCCCACTGGCGTTACAAAGGAGTGAAGAGCAGTGAGGGAGGTATGGACGAATGGCTTACCAGCATCCGTAATGCCCTGGAGGCAGGTGACGGCAATGCTGTGATGGATGAGTTTAAGATGGATCTATATGAGGATGAGGTCTTTGTCTTTACCCCTAAGGGTGATCTTCTCAAATTCCCCAAAGGAGCTACCGTCCTCGATTTTGCCTATCACATCCACTCTAAGGTAGGAAATGCCTGTACAGGTGCCCGCATCAACAATAAGATCGTCACTTTCCGTCATCAACTTCAAAGTGGTGACCAGGTGGAGATTCTCACCTCTTCTAATCAAAAACCTCGTCAGGAGTGGCTCAGGATTGTCAAGACCAGTCGTGCCAAATCCAAGATCCGGTTAGCGCTGAAAGAGACGCAGGTAAAAGAAGCCCTCTTTGCCAAGGAGATGATTGAGCGCCGTTTGAAGAATCGTAAGATAGAGATGGAGGAGAGTGTGATGAACCATCTCATCAAGAAGATGGGATTCAAGGAGACCCGTGATTTCTATAAACAGATTGCCGACAGTACTTTAGATATTAACACGGTCATCGATCGTTATGTGGAACTGCAACAGCAGGAGAAGGGTGTTTTTGCAAATGTCAGTATTCCTTCGCAGAAGGCGGAGGATTTCATCTACGAGAATCCCAATGAAGAGATTGCCGAGCACAACGACGATGTGCTGATCATCGATAAGAATCTCACGGGAGTAGATTTCCAGTTGGCCAAGTGCTGTCATCCCATCTACGGTGACCGCATCTTCGGTTTTACGACCATCAACGGAGGTATCAAGATTCACCGCTACGACTGCCCCAATGCCCCCGACTTACGTCGTCGCTATGGTTATCGTATCGTAAAGGCTCAGTGGAGTGGAAAAGGAAACTCACAATATTCCACCACCTTACATATTGTCGGAAATGACGATATCGGTATTGTGAACAATATCACCAGCATTATATCCAAGGAAGAGAAGATTATGATGCGTTCTATCAACATAGACAGTCATGACGGACTCTTCTCAGGCAATCTGATTATCAATGTGGAAGACACGTCACGTCTGCAATCGCTGATAAAAAAGCTACGTACGGTCAAGGGTATCAAGCAGGTGACACGAATATGACATTATTCAGTAATATTTTCCAAGTAATGGTCCAGCAGACGGATTCCCTCTTCAGTGGCAAAACCGCGTAAAAAGACGATAACGTAGTTGCGGAAGATATCCTCCATCGTATATGATTCGTAATAGCGTTGATTTATCATGGAATTTATTGTGTCATTGCAAATCCTGAAGATAATATCATAGTTGATATACGGCAGGAAAAAGCCGTGCTCCACTCCACTCTTCATAAACTCCATTGTCTTGTCCCACTGCCGCTCCTGTTTGTCTGTCAGATAGTCAACCACCATCCTGTATTTGTTCAGATCATTGAAGAAGACAGGATTGACTTGGGCAAGGTCCTGAAGATTCATACGGATTACCTCAGCAACAATCGCTATCTCATTATCCGCATTCCTGGCAAAATCATAGAAATCCTTCTCCCGCTCCTCTTTACCGCATTTCACACATTCGTATAATAGTCGTTCTTTATTGCTGTAAATCTCATAAAGCGTTCTTTTTGATATTCCCATACAAGTGGCAATGTCATCCATCTTGACATCCTTGATACCACGTTGTTTAAACAACAGCATCGACACTTGGAGAATCTTCTGACGAAGTTCACGACGATATACATTACTATCCTTGCTGTTCATCACATTACTTCTTTTTGGTAGGTTACACGTATCACCTCTGAGGTTGTGGAGGTTACTTTACAGCAATCATCCAAGCGTTCATTGACAAGCCATACAATACGATTGGCGCTATCAGTAAGCACCCACTGACGACTTTTCTCAAAACGGGAGAACTTCTTGTTTGTCAGATAATCACTCACCAGTTGGGTACCCTTCATTCCAAAAGGATGGAAACGGTCGCCCTTTTGTATCGTTCGTATTATCAAGGGGAAAGTGACAGATGCGGCATCAAGGTTGACACAGGAGGGCTCCCTTGTAATATGGAAGTGATCATCAACACGGATTCGCTCAACTTTAATATTCTGTCCTTCACCTATAATATATAATCCTTCCTCAGGAATGAGCAGTCTTTTTACTGTCTCGTTTTCCTTTCTGACAGGCTCTACGACAAGACAGTCACGATTCACCAACAACTGATGAGTGGTGCTGTGGAAAACAGCCCCGCTGTCTGCGGAAAGACTCTGATAGATACTCTCCACCTGGGAAGAGTTGTAATGGTACTCCCTAAGTATATAGAATAAAGTATATTCTGGTGAGACTTGTTCAAGCAATCGTCTGATAGGGATGACACATCCTTGTCCACGCTTTTCCGTCACCACCTCATTTACCGACTGTCGCATAGCCCTATCGAACACTTTGAAAGCCTCACTGACACGGACTGCAGTCTTGGAGATACTCTCTCCCACCGAGGGATTAATACGTTGCATGGCAGGAACCACCCCCAGCCGGATCTTGTTTCTTACGATATTGGCAACAAGATTTGTACTGTCGGTAACGAAATCCTCTCCCAAAGCAGCCAAATAGTCTTCTATCTCCTGACGGGAGATACATAGCAGGGGTCTGATGACATCACCATTCAGAGGGGCAATACCTCTCAATCCCTGCAGACCGGTACCCCTGATAAGGTTCATCAAGAGAGTTTCCACGGAATCGTCACGATGATGCCCCACACAGATGCCATCAGCATGGATATCATTTTTCAACTGTGAGAAATAACTGTATCTAAGATCACGTGCCGCCATTTCCACACTGATACGATGAAGCGTGGCATAAGAACGTGTCTCAAAATGTACTCTATGCAGTGGAATTTGTTTTCGTTCACATAAGTCAACACAGAATTGCTCATCCCGCTCAGCCTCCCCACGACGAAGGTTGAAGTTACAATGTACTGCTTCAATATGATAGTGTAACCTACTAAGTATCAGCAACAAAGAGACACTGTCAGCACCACCGCTCAAAGCAATGAGATAACGCTTGTCGGCTTGCAACAAACGATGTGTCTCGATGAACGTTTTTACCCGTTCCTCCACCTTTCTTATTATCTGGGCTTGATTCATATTTCAGCTAAAGAATAACGACATGAGAAAATCTATTCTTTCCTAATCCACATAGAGCACCAGTCCTTTGAGATATTCGCCCTCAGGATGATAGATATTGATCGGATGGTCTGCCGGCTGATGTAACTGATGAAGGATACGCACTTTCCTTCCTGCCATGGCGGCAGCTGTGAATACAGCATTACGGAAATGATCTTTCGTAACCACCTGAGAACAACTGAAAGTGAACAGGATACCACCTGACTGTATTTTCTCCAAGGCTTTCAGGTTCAGCCGGGTGTAGCCTTTCAGCGCATTATGCAAGGCACCACGATGCTTCGCAAAAGCAGGAGGATCAAGGATAATCAGATCGTACACCTCCTCTGTCTTGTCGAGAAATTTGAAAGCATCTTCACAAAAAGCCACATGACGCGGATCATCAGGGAAGTTCAATTGTACGTTGGTATTTGTCAGCGTTATAGCTTTCGCACTACTGTCAACAGAATGCACCAACTGAGCACCACCTCTCATGGCATAGAAAGAGAAGCCTCCTGTGTAACAGAACATATTAAGCACCTTCTTGCCGGAAGCATATTGTTCCAGTAACCGACGGTTTTCCCGTTGATCCACAAAGAACCCTGTCTTCTGTCCCTTCAGCCAATCCACATGAAAGAGGAGTCCGTTCTCCATAGCCGTATTGTCGCTGCTTCCACCAATGATAAAGCCATCTTCCTGCCCGAGGTCTGCTTTATATGGCAGTGTCGTCTCACTCTTGTAATAGACATGCTCTATGCGATGATCCATCACCTCCATCAACTGCCGCGCGATTGCCATGCGTGACACATGCATGCCCACGCTATGAGCCTGCATCACGGCAGTCTTTCCATAGCAGTCGATGACTAATCCCGGGAGGTTGTCACCCTCGCCATGCACCAACCGGTAAGTATTGTTAGTTGGATTATCAGCGATTCCCGTACGCTGCCGCATCACAAGGGCAGAAGCCAGACGGTCATGCCAGAAGCGGTTATCTATTGCTATGTCGCGGAAGGAGAGAACCCTTACGGCAATAGATCCGATTTGAAAATGACCTACCGCAATAAACTTGTCGTTGGCCGTCATGACACGTACCACCTCACCCTCCTCAATATCGGAGTCAGCATGATGGATAGCGCCGGAGAAAATCCACGGATGAAACCTCTTCAGACTTTCTTCCTTACCCTTCTTCAGATATAACTTCTTGTATGTCATAATCAACGATTTTCAATTCGTAGTCTCCTGTCTTCAACAAACGTCGCAACTCTTCATAGATCCTGATGCAAGCCCACGCATCCGTAGCGGCATAACGCCTTTGAGCCTCAGTAAGGGTCATAGAGTCCCAGTTACTCAGCTGTTCACGCTTTTTTATTCTCAACCCAAAGAGATTGGCATAGAGCTTCTGCAGACTCTGATCCTCAATACCTATCTTGCCCACCATCTTCTGAATGTCTATGAAAAGGCCTGGGGTAAACTTAGTCCTTCGCTTCAATGAGAGGATATCATCATGCCATGACAGTCCCACTTTAGGCACTCTTGTATCTTCCAGCAGACGAATGATGGCAGGTGTTATCCCGATAATATTCAATCGAAAGAGGAAACAATGGGTTGGCGTGGCTACCTGTAAGAGAGACACCTTATGGATTACTCCTTTTTTGAACGAAGGGCGTGTCTCTGTGTCAACGCCCAACAACTCTTGCGACAAGAGATAATCCACCGCCCGCTCTGCCTCTCCTGCTGTGATGATGACGATGATATGTCCTTCAAAAACCTCAACAGGTAAGTGAGCGATCTCCTTCTTATCATATTTATTATAGATGATCTTTCTCATTTTCTTCTAACAATCTGCAAAATTAGAAAAAAAAAGCAATTAAATGCCCTTTTCTGATAAAATTCAATTACTTTTGCAGTTAAATAATGAATAACGATGGCAAAAAAGAAACAAAAACAGAAAAGTGCTTCTTTCAAGGAGGCACTTGGTGTTAAAAATATATTTGAGAACGACCTGTTCAACTTCCTTTTTGGCGTGATATTGTTTATCATCGCCGTTTACTTCATCATCGCCTTTATCTCCTACCTCACCACAGGGCAGGCAGATCAGAGTATGGTGCTCGACTTACGGCCAGAAGAGTGGCTGAACAGCAAGAAAGAATTTCAGAATTCATGCGGCTCCCTCGGTGCGCTGCTGTCACATTTCTTTATCGCGCGATGCTTCGGACTGGCCGCCTTCATCATCCCTATACTCATCGGGTTGATTGGTATCAAACTGATGCGTGCCTTCCAGCATTTCAACTTATGGAAATGGTTCCTCAGTCTTGCCATCATTATGATCTGGTGCTCCGTGACTTTTGCCAAGTTCCTCACGCCCGTCATGGGCAATCAGGTATATAACCCCGGTGGAGACCACGGGCTGTTTATCTCACAATGGTTGGAGAATGTTATTGGAGCACCGGGGCTTACCGCCGTACTTCTCTTGGCGGCCATACTCTTCCTTACCTATCTCAGCTCTGAGACCATCACAGTCATCCGTAATATTCTCAATCCATCACGCTATCTCAAGAAGGTAAAATTTGTCATCACCAACAACGAGAAGAAGACGACAGCCAACGAACAGGAAGAAGACGTCATGACACCCGTTATCACTGTTGCCGGTGATGAGGAAGAGGCAAAAGTTCTTGATCTCACCCCTGAGGATGTGAGGAAAAGACAGAAGACTGATGTCATCACTGAAGAAACAGGCCCCTCAGCGGAGGCGAAGGTTTCTGAGCAAGCAAAAGACATTGACATACCTCTTGATGTGAATACAGGTAAGGAGGAAGAAAATGCGGATACCAAGCGTGTGAACACAGAGGTAGATCTCAGTACTCCCATCGACCCCAAAGAGCCATGGACAAAATATAAACACCCAACGCTCGATTTGCTTAGCGGCAGCAAGAACGACCGGCTGGTGGTTGACAACGCTGAGCAGCAAGCCAATGCCAACCGTATCATCGAGGTGTTGAGAAACTTCGGCGTGGAGATCAAGTCGATTCACGCCACTGTAGGTCCTACCGTCACCCTCTATGAGATCACACCGGCAGAAGGAGTACGTATCTCAAAGATCCGTAACCTCGAGGATGATATTGCCCTGAGTCTCTCAGCACTCGGTATTCGTATCATTGCCCCGATTCCCGGCAAGGGAACCATCGGTATTGAGGTTCCGAATACCAATCCGCAGATTGTCTCCATGCGGAGTATTCTGGACACCCTGAAATTCAAGAATACCACCATGGAGCTGCCGTTGGCTCTGGGCAAGACCATCACCAATGAGGTGTTTTTGGTGGATCTGGCTAAGATTCCCCACCTGCTTGTCGCCGGTGCTACCGGACAGGGTAAGTCGGTGGGACTCAATGCTATCATTACTTCCTTGTTGTATAAGAAGCACCCCAACGAGCTGAAGCTCGTGCTCATCGATCCCAAAAAGGTGGAATTCAGTGTCTATACACCTATCGTGAACCATTTTATGGCACAGATTCCTGATGACACCGGAAAAGAAGAGGCTATCATCACCGATGTGACAAAGGTTATCCGCACCCTCAACTCCCTCTGTCAGTTGATGGATCACCGCTACGACTTACTGAAGCTGGCCGGTACGCGTAACATCAAGGAGTACAACAAGAAATATATCGATCATAAACTGAAGCTCACCGACGGACATGAGTATATGCCGTATATCGTGGTAATCATCGATGAGTTTGGTGACTTGATTATGACCGCCGGCAAAGAGATAGAGCTACCTATCGCCCGTATCGCCCAGTTGGCTCGTGCCGTGGGAATCCACATGGTAATTGCCACACAGCGGCCTACCACGAAGATTATCACGGGTAATATCAAAGCCAACTTCCCAGGACGTGTTGCTTTCCGTGTGGGAGCGCGTATCGACTCTATGACGATTCTCGACCAGACGGGTGCCAACCAACTGATCGGTCGTGGTGATATGCTTTACTGTAATGGTGGAGAACCTATCCGTGTGCAGTGTGCCTTTATTGACACGCCGGAGATTGAGCGTGTCAATGATTATATAGACAACCAGCCCGGACCGCTCGAACCCTTCGAGCTGCCTGAGCCACCCGCCGAGGACAGTGGCAGTGGAGGCGGAGGTGTCGATGTGTCTAACCTCGATCCGATGTTTGAAGATGCGGCACGCGCCATCGTCAGTTCACAACAAGGTTCTACGAGTATGATACAGCGTCGTTTCTCTATCGGTTATAACAGAGCCGGACGACTGATGGACCAGCTGGAGAAAGCCGGTATCGTGGGGGAGGCACAGGGAAGTAAGCCGCGTGAGGTCCTTATCACCGATCTGGCCTCCCTGGAATCCAAACTGTCAGCGCTTCGCTGATTAAACCTCCTTCCCGCTGACGAGTCAAATAAGAAAAAAGTATGATGAAAAGATTATATATGATAAGTTTTCTGGTGCTCGCATGTATCACCGTGGGAGCCCAGGACGCACGACAGATCCTCGACAAGACGGCTGCCGTAGTTGGTTATAAGGGTGGTGCCTCCGCCTCTTTCACGATGAGTGGCAAATATGGTGAGGCTTCCGGTACGATATCCATCAAAGGAAATAAATTCTGCGCCCAGACGCCGCAACTGATTATCTGGTATGACGGTAAGACACAATGGGCATACAACCGTCAGGCCGATGAGGTGAATGTCAGTACGCCTACCGCCGATCAGCAGCAGGCGCTCAACCCCTATGCCTTCATCAACCTCTACAAACAAGGGTTTACCCTTAGCAAAACGACTATTGACGGCAACTATCGTATACATCTGAAGGCGCAGAATCAGAAAAGGGAAATCAAGGAGATGTATATCTTTATCACCAGAAGCTACCAGCCCACGGAGGTGAAAATCCGCAATGCCAAGGGATGGAGCACTATCAAGATCCGAAACTTCCAGAAGAAAAACCTGAGTGATGATACCTTCCGTTTTAACCCCAAGAAATATCCGCAGGCAGAGGTGATAGACCTACGGTAATAATTACCCATGAACAGATTTGAGATCTATAAGACACTGCGCAAGCATGTAAAACTCTCAGAGAAGAGAAGCACTGCCTATGAGCAGAATAAAACCGCCAAATACGTAATTTATTTCTTCTCTGCCTTTATGGTCATCTACCTTATCTTCATCGCTATCATGATGTCGCTGACAGCCAATGATCAGTCATTCAGCACAAGAGCAGAGTTTTTCTTTGGCCTCCTGCCATTCATCCTCTCCGCCGATTTCGGAATACGTTTCCTGGCACAGCAGACTCCGGCACAGTTGGTAAAGCCCTATCTCTTACTGAATATCCCACGGTATGCCTGTGTGGAGAGTTTCATCCTCTCTGCCATGACCAATACCAACAATCTGCTGTGGCTGTTCATCAGCATCCCTTATGTCATCATGTCGGTACTCTTCTCCTACGGGTTCTGGTCATGTGTAGGGTTTGTGATAGGGTTTCAGCTGCTGATCACCATCAACAGTCAGCATTATATGTTGTGGCGCACTATGATCCTCAGGAATATTCTCTGGGTGATTCCTCCTATCATCATCTACGGACTGATGTACCTGCCATGGATCATCACAGGCAGTTTCGATAAGATGTTTAATATCTTCGCACCCATCGGTGAGGCCTTCGCAAGGGGATATATCCCGGCATTTTTAGGAGTGCTCCTCCTGTTGTATCTATTCTTCCTCATCAACAGGAAGGTGCAATATCACTATACGATGGTGGATACCGTCATGGCAAAGAACACCGCCATGAAGAGCGTCACTGAGATTCATCAGCTCGACCGCTTCGGCATCATCGGGGAATATATTAAACTGGAGATTAAGAGTATCATGCGTAACAAGAATGTCCGTAATACCTTCATCTACTCTGTTTTCTTCACGATTTTCCTCAGTCTGGTGATCTCCTTCACTGATATCTACAGCGATTCCTTCTCCAACAAGTTCTGGATTGTGTATGTCTTTATCCTCATAGGAGCCAGGGCATTGTGTTCCGGATTGGGAGCAGAGGGGAACTATATTGACGGACTGATGATTCACAAGGAGAATATCCTCCAACTGCTCCATGCCAAGTATCTCTTCTATTCAGCGATGAACATCCTGCCGATGGTTATCATGATACCCACCATCATCACAGGGAAATACACCCTGCTGGCTGTGATGGCCATGCTGTGCTTCACCCTCGGTCCTGTCTATTGCATCTTCATGCAGACTACGGTATGGAATAAGCAGACGACACCTCTCAACTCGAAGATGGTGAACAAAGGGAATGTGGAGAGCAATTGGTTTGTGGTAGGCATTGAGATGGGTGCGATGTTCGGCCCTGTCGTCCTGCTCTTTATCTTTAACACCTTCCTCAGTGAGACGATGACATACGTCATCATGCTGATCGTTGGCCTTGCCTTCATTGCCACTCGTAAGCTGTGGATGCGGAATATCTACCATCGCTTCATGATTCGCCGGTATGTCAACATGGAGAGTTTCCGTGCCACACGACCATAAAGGGTAAAGATTCAGGGACTGCTGTTCAAAGGGCACCAGTCTCCACCGGAAACATGAATAACCTACAGACTAATATCTACCAAATGAAAAAAATAATATTGACATCATTCTTGGTTATTGCCAGCCTCACTTCATGGGCTGACAACAGACAAGAGATTATCATCAACGGACAGCCGGTTGAGAAAACGCTTGTACAGATAACGTTCAGCGGTGATGACATCATCCTTCGTTTCGATGACAGCAGTACACAAACCGCTGATATGGGCGATGTCATCATCCGTCTTTACGATGATGACACCACCGCAATCGACCAATTGCAGACATTTCGTCTGAGACAACCCGTGGACGGACGGTTAGAGATGGTAGGACTGGCTGCTGGCACAACCATCTTTATCTATGACACTACCGGTAAGATCCTCATGCGTACCACCGCCTCGCAGCCCACGACATCCATTGATATCTCCTCCTTTAAAAGGGGTATCTACCTCATAAAAACAGGAAAACAAATCATCAAATTCATCAAGAGATAGAAAATGAGAAAAAGCATCATATTATTCCTGTTGTGTGCAACATTCACAGGACTGGCTCAAAACAAGATGAACGTAACACTCAAGGGAGGAACCGTAAATACATATAATACCAATGAGGTGCAACAGATGGATATCAACGGCAGTAATATCATCGTAACACCCCTTTCAGGAGCCGCCACTAACTACAACGGCAATGTCAGTGCCATCACCTTCGTCAAGAACCAGACCGGTCATGTCGTCATCAATGAGGCCGGCGGGTGGTTTGAGACGGCATACGTGACATGGGCACCCTACACCGGAGCCACCGCCTATCATGTATATATAAAAGGTGAGAGTGACACAGACTATCAGGCTCTGGACAGCCAGCTTATCCGCAACTATAACTCTTACGGAAGAGCTGACTCCCCGGGATTGAAAGCCGGAACTTATCAGATGAAAGTGATACCGGTAGTGAACGGTGCAGAGCAGGAGTCTGCCGCATCCGTTACCCCTGGCTTAGAGGTAAAGGCTCATGACCGCAGTGGTTTTGCCCATTTCAACTACAGTAACGGCATCGGTGCCTATAACAATGACGGAACACTCAAGGAAGGTGCTAAAGTGCTGTATGTCACCGCGAATACAGCAAAAACGATCTCCACCAGTGTGAAGACCAACGATAAGGGAGCAATGACTACATACACTGGTTTTCAGAATATCCTCGATGGTTTGATGAAGGGTTATGACAGTACCCCTCTTTGCTTCAGGATTATCGGAAAAGTTTCATTGGCAGATCTCGACAAGATCAGCAGTTCTGCAGAGGGACTGCAGGTAAAAAACAACAAGACAGGAGCGTTGAATATCACCATCGAGGGTATCGGCAATGATGCGACATTCCACGGCTTCGGCCTCCTGCTGCGTAATGCGGAGAGTGTGGAGATACGTAATATGGGGTTCATGTGGTTCATGGATGATGGTATCTCCTTAGATACGGACAACCGTCATTGCTGGATCCACCATATCGACTTCTTCTACGGACAGAAAGGAAGTGATGCTGATCAGGCAAAGGGCGACGGCTCACTCGACATCAAAGGTGACACACAATACTGCACCTTCTCATATAATCATTTCTGGGATAGCGGCAAGAGTTCTCTCTGTGGCATGAAGAGTGAGACAGGGCCAAACTATCTCACCTACCACCATAACTGGTTCGACCACTCCGACTCCCGCCATCCGCGCATCCGTACGATGAGCGTACATCTGTATAACAACTATTTCGACGGGAACAGCAAATACGGCGTAGGAGTGACCATGGGTGCCGATGCCTTCGTTGAGAACAACTATTTCCGCGACTGTAAATACCCCATGCTCATCTCTCTGCAAGGCAGTGATGTGGCTGGCGGTGATAACGGGACATTCTCCAAAGAGGAGGGCGGTAACATCAAATCCTTCGGGAATATCATAAAAGGGGAATACACCTACCGTCCGTATTCTGCCAGCAACACCATTGAGTTTGACGCCTATGAGGCAGAAAGCCGTGAGGAGAAAGTGCCGGCTGATGTAAAGGCAACATCGGGTGGCGACACCTACAGCAACTGGGATACCGATGCCTCACTGATGTACAGCTACACTCCTGATGAGGCTGCCCAGGTGCCCTCCATCGTAAAAGGTGTTTATGGAGCAGGACGTATCAACCACGGTGATTTCCGCCCTGTCTTCAACAATAACACACAGGACAAGAACAGTGAGGTGATTACCTCTCTGTCGGATGCCATCAAGACATACGACTCCTTCCTCGTAGGCAATTACGAGGGAGATACCACCATCGGCAATGGTGGCAAGGGATTCTCCACCACCGGAGGTGACAACACGACGGGTGACGAACTGCCTTTCGGCGACTATAACAAAGCCAGCGGGTCAGGAGCAGATAACCCGCCTGTAGCCTCCGGTGATGCATTCATGGCCTCCAACGATGGCACCGACTATCTCTATTTCAACAGTGACAATGCCACACAGGTGAACAGTTGGATAGCCGATGGAACCATCACCCTCGATAGCGGTAGTAAGTTTAGTCCTACCTTCAGCAATTCAAACTATCCGAAATATACAGGGTCTCTTCAGCTGGCGACAGGTACCGGCTACGCCATTTTCAGATGCCCCAGTATAAGCACCTTCAAACTGCAACTGATGCGTACGGGTAGTTTCTCCGGCAATGTGTACACCAGTACAGATGGAGAGGACTACAAGAAGGTATCTGAGATTTCCGGCAATAAAGGCAACAAAGAGCTTGACATCTCTTCTCTGGTAGCATCCGACCAGACGGTATATGTGAAGATCGAGAATACCGCCACGGGCAACATGCATATCCACGGTGCATATATCATAGCGGTCAAAAGCGGAGAATAACCGTCATATCCAAGGTTTTGCCGATATGCAGATTACCGGGTGACAAAGCTTCTTACCGAAACTTTATCACCCGGCATTTTTATGTTAAGAAGATAGTTTATCTGAATAGAAATTGGGTAATATCTTCCAAAATTAAAAAAATGTCGATATTCTTATTAAAATAATCTGCGGAATTGTTGGAATCTAAAAAATAAATATTTAACTTTGCAGCACACAAAAAGATTCTTTAATAAAAATTTTAAGTACTATGAATAACATCGAGGATTTTAACTTCTTATTAAAAGAAGAGACAAGAAAACTAAAGGCAAGAACAAGACAGAAAAAAACTGTCACTCATTTCGCCATGGAAGACTTGCCGAGAGACGACAGGGTATGTAAACAGCTATTGTGTGTCATTATCAACAACTTCTGGTTCGAGCAACAGAAAGAGGTGCTTACTAAAATCAGGCAACGCCAACCGAATGTAGCCTTCTATAAAGTTTTCTCATCCATGGAGAAATACCACAAGTTTATGTGCCTGTGTATTCAGAATGACCTGATAGAGGAAGAATATGAATGTGGTAACTACCTGGAGCGTGTAACCATAAGAAACAAAAATGGTAAGATTATTAAGTTTATACGACTGTTGAAGGAATATTTAATCGACCATCCCGAAAACGCCATCTGTGGCTTTGACATGACACTCATGAAACGCTATCTCTCCATGGGATGCGCCGTAAGGTGCGGCAACAGACAGAGTCTGATTACAAGCTTATACAGAGTATAATCCTATATAAACATACTGAGCTCTTTATCTCTGAAAAACAAGCTGAATCATTTTTTTCTAAAAAAAACAAGGAAATATTTGGTGGTTCAGAGAAAAGTACGTACCTTTGCATCCGCATTTGAGAAGTTGCACCCGTAGCTCAGTTGGTAGAGCACCTGACTCTTAATCAGGGTGTCCAGGGTTCGAACCCCTGCGGGTGTACAAAGAAAGTTCCATTTTAAGTGGAACTTTTTTTATACCCCATTTGATATTCATATCTGAGAATATTAGTATTTGACTCAAATTCAGTGTCTATTTCGGGTGGATTTAATCACTAAACGCAGTGGATTTAACCACTAAACGCAGTGGATTTAACCACTAAATACAGTGGATTTACTTACTAAACGTAGTGCAAAAGCCTATTAAAGCCACCCGAAGTAGTGGTCTTTCTCACCCTGTTTAGTGATTAAAACTACTTCGAATGCCAATGCAACGTGATAGGTTCCTTAGGTAGTTGACGGGTAGTAGATAGGTAGCCGATGGGTAGCCGATGGGTAGCCGTTAAAAAAAAAATTAACGTTCAAATTGTCAAAAATTTAAGAGTGATTAGGTAGTCGATGACGCTCTTTTCATCTTTTGGGCAAAGAAAAAGAGATGACGGTGGGCAGATGCATCATGGCACAGGGAAATCCTCCAGCCTCCGATCGTGCGAGTTAATTAATCCTCACGATGCGTATGCCGGGCATGGAGGGATGTTTGTAGAGATACTGCCGCAAGGTCATGGGTTCCTCTATTACTTTATGATGGATGCTGGAGGCATTGAGGAGGTGTAATCCGTCGGAGTGCCATGCCGCAATGCCGATATGCTGGGTGTCGAGACCGGCGATATTTGTGATGATAGCGATGATATCCCCATCGTGGATCGTACTGCGGAGAAGGGCGTTGTTATACAGCTGTTGCTTGGGGATATAACGGTATTTCTTCCCTTCTATACGCTGCTCCATCTCACGGATGAAAGGCACATCCTGTGGGTTGACGGTAAGCATCCGGTATTTGTCAACATGCTGTGTCATGTAATGTGCCTGCACGGTCTGCACGGCTGTAAAGGGAGGGTTAGGGCCTTGAATCTCGGTGACCAGATCCATAGTGGTGTTATCCTCTATCCATGAGGTGAAGTAATGCAGTCTGCGGATATACTGTGGGGGGCGTCCCTGCCAATAACGGATCTTCTGCAGGATACGACAATAGTCATCGAAGGTAGTTCTTCCGCTGCGCACGCAGAGAGTCAGTGTCATCACCGTCTCCACGAAGGTGGTGCAGTCGAGCTCACGCAAGTTGACGATGAGGCGTTCTTTGTCGTTGGGCTCCAAGGTATGTGCCACATAAGACACCCCCATGGCTTCGATGTCCCTTCCGATATGCAGCATCAGCAGTCCGGCAGAAGCGCGTGCCACACTATCATCTTGCGCTGATTGTATCAGCTGCATCACACGCACGCTGTCTTCTGTGGTGTATTGCAAGTCTTGTGCCCTTGTCTGCAGGGCGAAGAAAATGACGAGGATAAATAGTAGTTTTTTCATCTTTCCTTTGAATATTTCATGAGAAGCTCCTCTCTCTATTCTTCCGTCGGGGATATCCCCGACACTACATACAAATGAGGAGGTCATCGTTCTTTCTTCGGTGGCACATATCCCCTTTTGCTGTTAAAGTTAAAGCCCACATAGAAGTTGATGCTACCGAAGGAGTTATTGGTAGAGAACTGTCGTTTGCGATAGTTATAACTATGCAGAATAGCACTCATGCCGGCAAACCATTTGGTATCATTCCACACTACGCCCATGCGTCCGGCAGCATCCAAGACTACATTCCTAAAAGAGAAATCACGGAGTATCGTCAGCTCGTCCCTACGCAGATCACCAGTAGCACGCTTATACCCCAAAGCCAGTGACATACTGCCCGAGAGCAGCCAGTTGTGGGCAAACACCCAGTTATAGGCATATCCACCGGAAACGGAGATATTGGTATATCTCACCTTGTTGAACATCAGTCCACTGTCGAGCTTCGCCACATCAGGATAACTCTTCGCTTCAGGAAGATTCTCATTCACCACTTCCTGTAAACGATTGAAATCAAGATCGATACTATGACGGGTGTACCCAATGCCATAGAGTGTGGAGCCACAGCTGCGGCGTTGTACAGTACTCTGACTGAAAGCAGCGGGATAGGAGAATCTCTTATGATTAGCAACATAATAGACATCAATGCCGGTTATCCCCACATTAAGGCCATCGAAAGGAACCCCTTTCAGCGCACGGGTATTGACACTATTGTCAGGAAAATCCACATCCCGTATCTTATAGTCATCACCTGTCTTTCGGTAATAGAGATCCACACTCACCAAATTACTGTAAAGAGAGATATCCCATTCCTGTTTATTGTCCTTATCACCAAGATGACTCACATCAAAGGTATATCCTAAGAAGATCCACCGCCATCCGAAGTAAGGACCAATACGGTAGGTTGGCTTAGGAGCAAAGAGGAACGACTGCCCCGACTTACTTGTCACACGATACATCTCGTAGGTATTTGTATTCTGTAACATCAGTGCATAGTTGTAGTGCTGCGGTTCGATATAAGTGGTGTCGGTCTTGTTGAAGTCTCGGAAATATTTCGTAAAGGTACTACCGATACGATGAAAGAAATCCTCTTTTCTCGAGGATACTTCAAGGGTATCGGCATCACCGGTGATCTCCTCTGCATAGGCAATGACCAGAGAAAAGGATAACAGACAAATCAAAGACAACCTCTTCATTATCAGAATTTTCCTAATATACGGTCGAGCACCCAGTTGACAGATGTCGCCGATACACTGGTAGAAGAACAGGTGCCTACTCCCTGGAGCTCTTCAACCACCGCTTGTATGATGGGCTGCTCCACGTAGGTAGGGTTGGGAATATCGAAGGTAGATAATCCTTCACTGGTCATCAGGTGGATGGGCTCAAAGCTGAAGGTAGAGAAGCAGAGCTTACCCTCTTCACCTGTAATCTCGATACGATCCTCTCTTGCCGAAGGATGAGCGACAAAGCACCAGGAGCCGCTCCCCGTCAATCCGTTCTCGAACTTAAAACAGGCGCTCACGCTATCCTCAGCAGAGTAGTACCCACCCCTATTGGCACATACACCGGAAGCCTCGGTTATTACCCCGAACATCTCCTGCAACAGATCAAACTGATGAGGAGCTAAGTCATAAAACAGGCCGCCACCGGCAATCTCCGGCTGCAAGCGCCATGGCAGGGGGGTATCGTCTGAACGGTCCAGCTCCAGAGGGGATGTCAGTCGCATTTGCACATTCACGATCTTTCCCAGCACCCCACTCCTCACGATGTCTTTCACCTTGATGAAATAAGGAAGGAATCTACGATAATATGCCACATAACAAGGTATACCCGTCTGCTCGCTGACACGGTTCACCCGCACACAGTCGTCATAGTTGGCAGCCAAGGGCTTTTCCACATATACTGGCTTACCGGCACGCATCGCCATGATGGCATAGGTGGCATGACTACCGGGGGGAGTGGCGATATAGATGGCATTCACATCAGTATCGTCGATCACCTGCTGCGCATCGGTATACCACTTCGGTACGTGATGACGCTCTGCATACGAACGAGCCTTTCTCTCCGAACGACTCATCACGGCGACGATCTTCGAGCCAGACACCTCGTTGAAGGCAGGGCCCGACTTCTTCTCTGTCACGTCGCCACATCCGATAAATCCCCAATTAATCTGTTTCATAATGCAAAAATAAAAGAAAAAAATGAAACGCGTGCAGAACAACATACATTTTTCAACATAATTGCGCATTTTTGCGAACTGTTCTTTTTGGTAGGTTCGTATATTTATCTTACCTTTGCATCAACAAAATAATAAAAGATATGGAAGGACTCAAAAAAGAAGAACTGATGAAGCGCCGTGGTTACATCGCCACAATGGAAGCCGCCTATCGCTTTGTCGCAGACAATTTTAAGACTATTCTCAAGGTGATGTGGCCTTATTTCCTAATCACCTCTATAGTCCTCGGTATATATTTCATCCTGCAGTTGAACACATCCATGAAAATGATGAGCGACCCAACGGACATCTCCGGGTCACTGGCTGCATTGGCTCTTTTGCCTATACTTTTCATAGCATACCTGTTTATCTATGGTAAACTGCTGACGCTGTATAATGACCAGTCGGTAGGCTGGAATATGCTAAGGTATATCAAGCTCACGCTGTGGTTGGCATTGATTTTTACGGTAGCCCTGATCATCTTTTTTACATTCATATTCTCTTTAGGCGGCTTTAATGACGAGCAGTCAGCGACAGGAGACGTTATCTCTTTAGGCAAGACTCTTCTTTTGGGTCTTTTATTCTCTTTCATTGCCGTGGCGATCCTTCTTCCTTATATCTACGTATCGATGAAGTATGTCGTTGAGACGAAGAGTCATTTCCGCCACCTGATCTTCAAGGGATGGCTGAAGGGAATGCGCCACTGGGGGTATATCTTTGTGACAACACTCCTGCTGTATATCTGCCTTGCGATCATCGGCATCATCATCTATATCCCGCTGTATATCTGCGGAATGGCATTCTATATGTCTGCCAACGGTATGGCTCAGGGTGATCCGTCTGGTGTACCATCCTACTTCACCATCCTGGTCTTTCTGATTATCGTACTCACCTATTTCGTGTACTTATTCATATCAGTCTATGCCTTCACCGTATTTTATTACATGTATGGCAATATCGAGACCTACGAGCGTGAGAAAGAGATGCAACAGTTACCAATAGAACCCGCAGTCGATGAAACCACAGAGAATACTGTTTATTGATCGTGACGGCACACTCATCGAAGAACCAGCTGATGAGCAAATAGATGCCTTTGAGAAACTGAAATTTGTGAAGGGTGTCTTCCGCAGTCTGTCATTCATCCGTGAGAAGCTCGACTTCCGCTTTGTGATGGTGAGCAACCAGGACGGACTGGGAACGTCTTCTTTCCCCGAAGATACCTTCTGGCCGGTACATCATTTCATTCTTCAGACCTTAGAAGGGGAAGGTATCACCTTTGACGATTTCAAAATTGACAGACACTTCCCGGAAGATAATCATCCGTGCAGGAAACCAGGCACCGGGATGCTGAAGGATTATATCGACAATCCGGCATACGACCTGGCGAACAGCTATGTCATCGGTGACCGTGAGAGCGATGCACAATTGGCGCTGAATCTGGGGTGTAAAGCACTCATCCTCGGGGGTGATGTAGAGAAGAGCACCGATGATGTGAAAAGGGGAATGACATGGGAGCGTATCGCTGAGATTCTCTTTGCCGGAGAGCGTACGGCATCTGTCAGACGTACCACGAAAGAAACGGAAATCGAAATAGCAATTAACCTTGACGGTCATGGCCGTTGTGATATCTCTACGGGCTTAGGGTTCTTCGACCACATGCTCGAACAAATAGGGAAACACGGTATGATGGACCTTACCATACACACCAAGGGCGACCTGCAGGTGGATGAGCATCACACTATCGAGGATACGGCACTGGCACTGGGTGAGTGCATCCGCAAGGCTTTAGGCGACAAGCGTGGCATTGAGCGCTACGGCTACTGCCTGCCGATGGATGACTGTCTTTGTCAGGTTGCGCTCGACTTCGGCGGTCGGCCGTGGCTGGTATGGGATGCGGAATTCCACCGTGAGCGTGTCGGAGACATGCCCACAGAGATGTTCCTGCATTTCTTCAAGAGTCTGAGTGATGCCGCAATGATGAACCTTAACATCAGGGCAGAAGGACAGAATGAGCATCATAAGATTGAAGGAATATTCAAGGCGCTCGCTCGTGCCCTGAAAATGGCGGTGAGGCGGGATATCTTCAAGTATGAGTTACCTTCAACGAAAGGGGTGTTGTAATGCATAGTTTAGAGTTTAGAGTTTAGAGTTTAGGGTTTAGGGGGTAGAGTTTAGAGGGTAGGGCGGCCTACACTCTTGGTGGGTTACACCTTAAAACGGTATTTCTTTTTGGCTTTGCGGGGAGCGACGGGTGATACCGACTGCCCTGACGACATTTTGCCAACCGGCACTCCACGGTATTGTGCATACCGAAGTCGGATCTTCTCCACATAGTCGAGTGTCTCGGAAGAACGCATATAACCGTGTTTCACCACGGGGTCGTTGTAATACTGTGGATCGCTGAGCAATCGCAGATAACGACTCACATCACCCCACCGCTTGGGGTTACCGCCATTCTTCTGTGTCAGCGCCATGGCATCACGCACATGGAAACTGCCGCCATTATAGGCTGCCAAGACAAAACACTGACGCTCACCAATACTGGGAATATCACAGAAAGTTTGGGAGAGTTCCTTCAGATAACGGGCAGCCGCAGCAATATTCGGTTCAGGCTGATGTATCTGATCCATAGGTAACCCCAGATGAGCAGCAGTAGAAGGCATGATCTGCATCAGTCCGCGAGCTCCTGCCCAGCTACGGGCATTGGGATCAAAGCAACTCTCCTGATAACACTGAGCGGCAATCAGTCGCCAGTCCCACCGCACCAATGGCGCATATTTACGGAAGAGATCGTCATATTTCGAGATGATTCCTGATGACTTATTGAGAATGGGCGAGAAAACGTGACGCTTGACACTGGCTGATGACAAAAGATAATGCTCCTCCCTCTTCATCTCATCCAGCATGCCTGGTTTATACCATTTGTCCAAAGCCTCAGCCAATTCATTGTTATTCTTATCCACCGCCCACTGCACATCGACGGAATCCTCTTTCGCAACTCGTTGGTTTTCAGCGACAGGATTCACGGCATTGCCTTTTGCAGAAGATTTAGCAACAGGAATGATTCGTTGGAGCTGCTTCGCTTTCACACCGCAGAAGGTCATACTATCGGCACCCCTCACATCACGTGGAAGAAGATAAGCGATGATATCTGCTTGTCCGCTCTCTAAACGACTCACCATCTCTGCGGTATCCTTACACAGCTCCACCCTGAGCGACACCCCCAGGTGTTGGGCAAATTTCTCACACAGAAGAAACTGTACACCCATACCACGACCATGATAGTCGTAGTAAGTCTCAGGACCCGACAAGGTGAGCATGATGAGTTCTCCGTTCGTCATGATATCCGAAAGCGTGAAGTCATCGGTAATAGGAATAGAGTCAATGACCGTCCCCCATGGTGTCACCACCACGTCACTCGTTGTTTTCTTCTTACAAGAGACAAGAAAAAAGACAACAAAAAGTATATATATGCAAACCGTCCTCAAAATCGATACAAAATTACAACATAATTTGCAGATATGAACGAAATTAAGTAATTTTGCGTCCGATTTTAAGATATTTAGTTTTTTATGTTACGTATAGCAGTACAATCAAAAGGTAGATTGTTTGAAGACACGATGAATCTGCTGGCAGAAGCAGATATCAAGATAACAGCCAGTAAACGGACCTTATTGGTGGAATCCTCTAACTTTCCATTGGAAGTGTTGTATCTCCGTGATGATGACATTCCACAGAGTGTGGCCAATGGTGTGGCCGACATCGGCGTGGTGGGCGAAAACGAATATGCTGAGCGCTGCGAGGATGTGGATATCGTGGAGCGCCTGGGGTTCAGCAAGTGCCGATTGTCGTTAGCGATTCCAAAGGAGATTAACTACCCCGGACTGGAATGGTTTAACGGAAAGAAGATTGCCACGAGCTATCCTCATATCCTGAAGCGGTTCATGGATGAGCATGACATACAAACGGAAATCCACATCATCACAGGAAGTGTGGAGATTAGTCCGGGCATCGGTCTTTCCGACGCCATCTTCGATATCGTGAGCAGTGGCAGTACACTGGTGAGCAACAACCTCCGTGAGGTGGAAGTGATCATGAGGAGTGAGGCGCTGCTCATCGGCAACAAACGGCTCAACGAGAAAAAACAAGCCATTCTCGAACAGCTCCTTTTCCGTATCCAAGCGGTGAGAAATGCTGAAGACAAGAAATATGTACGTATGAACGTTCCCAAAAGACAATTGGAGTCCATCGTGGACGTATTACCTGGACTGAAGAGTCCCACAGTCATACCGCTGGCAGACGAGGAGTGGTGCTGTGTACATACCGTGCTTGACCAGAAGCGCTTCTGGGATATCATCGGAAAGCTGAAAGAATTAGGTGCACAAGGTATTCTCGTCACACCGATAGAGAAAATGATTTTGTAATGATGGACATCATCAAATTTCCCGAAAGAGAAACGTGGGCAGCACTGACACAACGTCCACATCTCGACAACTCCCGGCTGCAGACAGTAGTGGCGGGGGTGCTCCATGATATCCGGGAAAGAGGCGATAAGGCGGTGAAAGACTATGAAGAGCGCTTCGACCATGTACGTCTCGACCGACTGGCAGTGACAGAGGAGGAGATGGAAGAAGCCCTCACATTAGTGTCTGGCGAATTATTTGAAGCGCTGAAGACCGCTCATCACAATATCACCGCTTTTCATAAGGCACAACGATATGAGGGTATCGAAGTAGAGACGGCTCCCGGAGTAAGATGCTGGCAGAAGAGCATCGCCATTGAGAAGGTGGGGTTGTACATCCCCGGCGGCACAGCCCCCTTGTTCAGCACCGTCCTGATGTTAGCCACCCCAGCTAAGATCGCAGGATGTAAAGAGATTGTGCTCTGCACACCGCCCGACAGCATGGGAAAGGTGAATCCTGCCATTCTCTGCGCCGCCCGTATTTCCGGCTGCAGTAAGATATTCAAGGCCGGTGGCGTACAGGCTATCGGTGCCATGGCTTACGGCACGGAGAGCATACCGAAGGTGTATAAAATTTTCGGTCCCGGCAACCAGTATGTGATGGCTGCGAAGCAACAAGTGTCGCTATATGACGTGGCTATTGACATGCCTGCAGGCCCCTCGGAGGTTTGCGTCATCGCCGATGAGACAAGCAACGCTGTCTTCGTGGCGGCCGACTTACTCTCACAAGCTGAACACGGCACTGACTCGCAGGTGTTCTTTATCACCACATCAGAGAATACTCTGGAAGAGGTACGGCAAGAACTTCTCTTGCAGGTGGAGCGACTGCCACGCAAAGAACTTGCCAAGGAAACCCTGCAGCACTCTAAATTAGTGTTGGTGAAAGATAAAGAGGAGGCAATGGCTCTCTGCAATGTCTATGCACCCGAACATCTGATAATCGCCACAGATGATTATGCGTGCTTGGTGGAGAAAGTGGTTAACGCCGGTAGTGTATTCCTTGGTCATTACGCCTGTGAGAGTGCCGGTGACTATGCCAGTGGTACCAATCACACCCTGCCCACTCACGGCTATGCTACCGCCTACAACGGTGTAAACCTTGACAGTTTCTGCAGGAAGGTCACCTTCCAACATCTTAGCGAAGAAGGCGTCCGCAGTATTGGCCATGCCGTAGAGGTAATGGCTGAGCACGAACATCTCATGGCACATAAACAGGCCATGACGGTAAGAATCAATAAGATCAATAATCATCATGAGAAGTCTTGAAGAACTGACCAGGCCCAATATCCGGAACCTGGCACCCTATAGCAGTGCCCGCAATGAATTCAGCGGAAAAGAAGCACGAGTGTTTCTCGATGCCAATGAAAACCCTTACAACAAACCGTATAACAGATATCCAGATCCGCTGCAGAAAGCACTGAAAGAGCAGATCGCAAAGGTGAAAGGCGTGCATCCCGACTGTATCTTCCTCGGCAATGGCTCCGACGAAGCCATCGACCTTCCCTACCGTTGTTTTACCCGTCCGGGCATAGATAATGTAGTGGCCATCGAACCTACATACGGTATGTATAAGGTTTGTGCCGATATCAATGACGTGGAATACCGACCGGTATTGCTCGATGACAACTACCAGCTGTCAGCTACCAAGCTACTGGCTGCCTGCGACGAGAAGACCAAACTGATATGGATCTGTTCTCCCAACAACCCTACGGGGAATAATATGAACCGAGAGAAGATCATTCAGGTGATACGAGGTTTTGATGGACTTGTCATTGTGGATGAGGCATATAGCGACTTCTCCACAGAGCGTTCTCTCCGCTACGAGCTGGAGAGATATCCCAACCTGATCGTTCTTCAGACCTTCAGCAAGGCATGGGGCTTGGCTGCCATCCGCCTGGGAATGGCCTTTGCCAGTAAGGAGATCGTAGATATATATAATAAGGTGAAATATCCTTATAATGTCAATCTGCTGACACAGCAACAGGCTTTGCAGGCATTGGAAGACCCATACGAGGTGGATAAATGGATCAAACTGCTGTTACAGGAGCGACGGAGACTGATGGAGAACTTCCGTTTGCTACCTATCTGCGAGAAGGTTTATCCTACCGACGCCAACTTCTTCCTCGCCAAGATGAAAGATGCCCAAATGACCTATGATTATCTTGTAGGACAAGGTATCATTGTAAGGAACCGAAGCCGTGTACAGTTATGCAAAGACTGTCTGCGTATCACCATCGGAACAAAGAGTGAGAACACTGAGTTAATGGCTGCATTAAGAAAATACTAATGAGAAAATCCTACTTGCTGCTCATCCTTTTTCTTACGCTGACACTTACTATCACAGCACAGAAAAAGAATAGTTCCACACAGGCGCGGCAACTCTTCGATAAGACCTACAATATGGTTTTCGGTCCGCAGGGGTCTTCCTTGCATTATCATGTCAATATCATTGGGGTGTATAAGACAGAAGGGGACATTATCTACAAAGGAAATAAGAGTAAGTTTGAGGAAGCTCGTTATGCCTCATGGAATAACGGCACTACCTATTATAAGGTTGACAAGAAAAAGAAAACTGTTGAGTTATACGATCCCAACTCCCCCAACAGAGACAAATACGCCAGCAAGTTTGTCTTTGTGCCAGATAACTACACCTATGCCATGACTACCTCCGAGAAAGAACAGACAATCACCATTGAAGCAAAAAAAGGGGTGGATGGCATCAAACATGTCAAGGCTGTGATAGATAGGAAAACAGGTGCACCTACATCACTGCACATCAAGATCTTCATGTTCTGGACAACCATCAAGATTAACAACTTTCACAGTGGTGACATCAACGATAAAGTCTTCACTTTCCCAAAAGAACGCTTCAAGAAATATACTTTCAGTGACAAGAGATAAGTCAGGACCCCGTTGTGAAACCAATAATCACAAAGAAGTCCCAACCTCTGTATCTAAACCAATATCACTTCCAATCCGGCACAGCAAGACGATCACCAGCTTGTTTGGCAATCTCCTTAGCCATGTGCTCAGGATACCCTGGACGTGTGATTCTCTCACCTAATCCCTCCGGGGTCTTCTTAAATACTCCACGCTTCGACTCCGGTTTTATCACCATATCATTATATTTCACAATCAGGTAATAAGCCAACTGCCGCCAGCTATCCATCATCTGATCGGCCTTCTCACAACTGTAGTTCGTCAGATATTTCACAGCTACTTTCGGATTCTGTTCATATAACGACTTAGCTGTCTTCTCCACATGCTCCTGAGCTTTGGTATATGACTGTTCCAGAGAGTCACGCACCTCTTTCAGCGAGGGGAACATCATCGAGTAACGGGGGTAAACCATATTGGAAACCCAGTTGCATACCCAGAATGCATTCTTGTCGGAGAAGGTCACCGCATCAGCTCCCGGTGTGTTATAGCACTCCGGCTGACGGGTAGCGCAACAGTATATAGGTGTATATGCCACCATGTTACCATCGTCATTTCCAAACCAGATGATACCACCGATCTCTCGGGGCAACCAATTTCTCAACTGCACCACGTACGAGAATCCAGCCTGCTGCGTAGAGATGGGGCGCTCATTGAAATATTTTTTTCCGTCAACCTCATAGGTGAGTGGCGTGGGACGATAAGGCATCTCCCACATTCCCTGTCCCGGATCATGGTCGAGTGAAAGAGGAGTACCTTCATAGTGATCCCTCATACACTCGTTGACATCCTGACGGGTGACCTTACGGTTTGGAACGATCCATAGCGGCATCGGCTCTGCCTCCTTCTGCATACCCATCACATAAGGCAAGTATTTATCCATATCGTTGGAGAAATGGTTGAAAAAACTCCACACGCGCGCTTCACAGAAACGACGGCCAGAGAAGTCGGGATAGGCATAAACCTCATTAAATGCGAAATCCGAATCTTTACCGTCATACCATCCGTTACGGCGAGCATAATCGATAACATCCTTCGAATAATAGATATCCTGCGGCTTGGCACCCTCCACGGGATAGACTCCCTTCGGATTGATCTTCTTACCATTGAAGAACGTTCGTATCCTACTCTGGTTGGCATGGGCACAGATAGCGTTATCAGGGATGCGCATGGCCACCCATACCACACCTTTCGAGCCAGGTCCCTTCCCCATCATTTCCATGATCCATGCCTCGTTAGGATCACAGATGGTAAATGTCTCACCTTCAGAGTTGTAACCGTATGTCTCTGCCAATGTCACCATCACCCGCAAGGCCTCACGTGCTGAACGTGAACGTTGCAGTCCGAGGTACATCAGCGAACCATAATCGATAATACCTGTTGTATCTACCATCTCTTCACGACCTCCGAAGGTGGTCTCACCGATACTCACTTGAAACTCGTTGACATTACCAATCACATTGAAAGTTTGCTGAGCCTCTGGTATACTGCCGTGACATACATTCGTATCATAGTCGTAAATCATACGACGTTCACTCTTCATGTGATAACCGGCAGGGTAATGGCATAGACTGGTAAACATACCCCAAGAGTCGGCACTGTATGTACAGAACACCGAACCATCAGAGCTGGCTTTCTTTCCTACAATAAGATTGGTACATGCCATGGCATACGCTCCTATGCACGACATAATCACTGCGCCTAAAAAACGTTTCATACTATTTTATCTGTTTTGATTTGATATTTATTTTCTTTCATATCGTATCCTATCTCATAGAAGAGATTCAGATCGCGTACCACCGCAGTCACCCACCCATCATGGTAGGTACCACCGAAACTCTTGTCACCGCTGCGGATACATAATTTACCAGTATCTGCCACCTTTCGTTTAAGACGGATAGACAACTGTGCTCCGTTGAAGAGTGGTGTGGGTAACTCTGCTAAACGATACGCATCCGACAGGGCGTTCCTCTTGATAATAATATCCGGTTGAAGAGGCGTATCATTTGCGACCTGCCAACGGCGCACCAACAGTTGCATGCCGGGTAACTGGATGTTGTTGACACGATTCCAGTAAATCTTGGGGGAGACTGTTGTATGTCTCCTTCCCATCGCCTCCTTCGTTCCTCTCACCTGGAATGAATAAGACGACTGATTACCAAAGGCATCTGTCAGCACATAAACGATTTGATATAACCTTTCCTCATTGAAATTGACGATACCTCTGCTTTCATCTGCCTGTAGGATAGGCAGCGGGTTGCCGGGGTCGACAAACGACTTCATGTACCATACGTTATTACGCAGATAATGATAGAAGTCACCCCACGCATTCACCACCCGGTTATGATGAGCAGGGATGCTGTCTACGTCGCTGGTGAACACGATATGTCCATCCACTACCAGCTCTGTCTTACGGATCCCATAGTGATGGTAGGTTCCCTCCATATAATCGTTGGCCCAAAGGCCGAACCCCACCTTTCCCCATGCCGTAAACTCCCGCTCGAGATGATTACTGGTAAATCCGAACAGCTGTTTCTTATCAGAATGACAAAACAGTCCTTCTCCCTGCTGCGGATAGGCCATGAAGGCATGTGCCTTCGGAGGTGTATGGTCAGTGACACCGTCTTTCAGTGATTCCAAGGGATCACGCATCGCCCAAGTGTCAGTATCGTGAATCTCAAGATGCAGGTGGGGAGCCACACTGCTACCTGTATTCCCACTGATGGCAATAAGCTGGCCTTTTGCCACCGGCAACTGCATCGGACGGAAATAGATATCGGCAGGCTCACTGGGATTACGCCATTCGTCGATACGTTCCTGCTGATTGTGTGCCTTACGGTATTTCGTGACCTCCAGACGTATAGCGGGAGGGAAGTCTTTCAGATGGCAGTACACACTGGTCTTGCCATTGGGGTGCTGCACATATACGGCATTGCCAAAACCGTACATCCCCACTGTCACACGCGACACATAACCTTCTCCGATAGAGAAAATAGGTTTCCCTACTGAAGATTCTGTACGGATGTCAATACCACCGTGAAAATGATTAGGACGTGGTTCTCCGAAGTTCCCTGCCAACGTAACAGGAAAATGCACCGGAGAACCGAACCGCAGGGCGGCGCCCAGTATTACTGTGAGTAGAATATTCAAAACCTTACGTTTTTTAACAGGCTTTGAAACTCATATCCAAGCCTTTCACAGAGTGAGTGAGGGCACCGACGGATACGAAATCGACTCCCTGTTCGGCATAATCACGTATCGTCTCGATAGTGATGCCGCCACTGCTCTCTGTCTCATATCGCCCGGCAATGATATCCACCGCCTTTTTCGTATCTTCCACCGTGAAGTTGTCGAGCATAATACGATCCACACCTCCACAATCAAGTACCTGCTGTAACTCAACGAAGTTACGCACCTCTATCTCGATCTTCAACTTCAGTCTATTCTCATCCAGATATTGATGACAACGATGGATGGCATCAGAGATTCCCCCGGCAAAATCCACATGGTTGTCTTTGAGCAGGATCATATCAAAGAGTCCGATACGGTGGTTGACACCGCCGCCGATCTTCACCGCTTGTTTCTCCAGCATACGCATGCCAGGCGTCGTCTTCCGGGTGTCCAGCACACGGGTATTCGTTCCCTCTAATCGCTCCACATAACGATGAGTCATCGTAGCAATACCACTCATACGCTGCATGATATTGAGCATCAATCGCTCTGTCTGTAACAACGAGCGGACCTTTCCGCTCACAATCATCGCTATATCGCCTTTCTTCACTGGCGTTCCATCCTGGATGAAAACCTCTACCTGCATCGTAGGATCAAAACGGGCAAATACCCTTTTAGCCATTTCAATACCAGCCAAGATTCCATCTTCCTTTATCAGTAGTTTACTCTTGCCCATGGCTGTTTCAGGAATACAGCACAGGGTGGTATGGTCACCATCACCGATGTCCTCCGCAAAAGAAAGGTCGATTAAGCGATCCTCCAATTCTTCAACCGACAACATATACTGGTAATTAGTCGTTCAGATAAATGCCAAAACCGATTTTGACGCCCACATTAGAGAAATCGGAGTGTTTCTTGAAACTCTGATTATAATACAGTGAAGGCTCGATGGTTACCGTACGGCTCAAAAAGAAAGCATAGCCAACCTCTACGCCGGGAAGGATATCGTTGTAATTACACTGATGGACATAGTTACCCTTGACACCCAGGAAGATACCATTTTGTTGGATATAATAACGAGCACCGATACCTGCTGTAAAGTAATCTGAGGACTTACCGTTGTTGTTGTATCCAATCTCCCCACTCAGCATCACATCATCAGCGACGAAATAGCCCAACTGTGCTGCGGCACCAATTTTCAGATCTTCCAATCCACTGTAGTTGATGTCGAAACCCGTCAGAGAAGCACCTATATAGTATTTATCCTCATGAAATGGCGACTGGTTGTAACGAATAATACGCTGTGCCTGTGTGGCAACAGCCACTGTCAGCACCATTAAAAGCATTGCGAACTTTTTCATAATTGTAAACGATGTTTAATTTATATTTGTTTTTTATTTTTCGAATACCATGTGTAGAACCAAGCGACGGCGACGATCAGGGAAGCTCCTGCGACACCATAACCAATTGTCATATCCATACCGAAGGCATTGGGGGAAACCACCAAAAAAGTGGTGCACACCACTGTCATGAAAAGAGCAGGTATCAGGGTAATGGCAAAGGCTTTCTTGGCACGTACCAGATAGACGGTGATAGCCCACAAGGTGAACACACTGAGCGTCTGGTTCGACCAGCCGAAATACTGCCAGATGGTATTAAAGCCATCGGGATTCTCAATCTGCCACAACAACAGCAGGATAGACAAGCCAAACATCGGAACACAGATGTACAATCTCTTAGGAATCGGATGCTGGTCAAGTTTCAACGCTTCTGCCACTATCAAACGACCGGAACGGAATGCCGTGTCACCAGAGGTGATAGGCGCTGCCACAACACCCAGCATGGCGAGGATAGCACCAGCCAAACCGAGCCAGTCATTACACACCAGATTCACCACGGCCGGTGCTGAGGTGTGGAACCCGTTCTTTGCGGCCTCTATCAACTCGTAGCCGGGAGAGGGCTCTCCATAGAAGAACCATGCGGATACTGTCGCCCAGATAAGTGCTACTATTCCTTCTGTAATCATAGCACCATAGAAGATCGGACGTCCCATGCGCTCACTCTTCACACAGCGAGCCATCAGAGGGGTCTGTGTTCCATGGAATCCAGATATAGCCCCACAAGCGATGGTGATGAACAAAGCGGGAAAGATATGATCGGTCCACTTTTCTGGCTCTGCTGCCATACCCATATTATAAGGATGTGTCCAAAGTTCCGGCACCGTAGGCCAATGTAGGAACAGCCATACCATCAGAGCTGCCGCCATGAACAACAGAGAGAAAGCGAAGAGAGGATATATCCTACCGATAATCTTGTCAATCGGCAACATTGTGGCAATTATATAATAACAAAAGATGATAATGATCCACATCAGCGTGCTGCCACCAATGCTATGCAGGATTTCTGCCGGAGAATATACAAATACAGTTCCCACCATAATCAGGAGGAAAACGGTGAAGAAAAGCATGATATTCTTGGTGGTCTTTCCCAAGTAATCACCAATCAGCTGGGGAAGACCGGCACCGTCGTGACGCATAGAGAGCATACCCGACAGATAGTCGTGAGTGGCACCGGCGAAGATACATCCGAAAACGATCCACAGATAGGAGACTGGTCCAAACTTGGCACCCATGATAGCGCCGAAGATGGGTCCTGTTCCCGCAATATTCAGGAACTGAATCATAAAAACCTTCCAGTTGGGAAGAACAATGTAGTCTAAACCATCAGCTTTTGCCACAGCAGGTGTGACACGGTCATCAGGGCCGAAGATACGCTCCACCACACGGCCGTACACTAAATATCCTATCACCAAGGCAATGATACTAATGACAAATGTAATCATCTTGTTTGTTTATTTGATTGAACATAATTGGAAACCTTAGATGACAAACGGACATCCCGTAACATCCGTCGTTACTACTGAAGGAATTCACATTTTTCTCCGCAAAGATAGTATTTTTCTTTGTAATACAGAAAAAAAATGTAACTTTGTAACTCAAAAATAAATAAAATGAAGAAAAGACGATACTCTTTAACATTATTATATATACTATTCTCCACCTCTATATTCGCACAACAGGAGGTGAGAGCTGTATGGGTGGCTACCATCGGCGGTATCGACTGGCCCCGATCCTATGCACACGACATATCATCCATCAACCGGCAGAAGCGTGATTTTACGGATATGCTCGACCGACTCAAAGCCATCAATATTAATACGATACTACTGCAGACACGCATCAGAGGCACCGTCATCTATCCCTCTGCCATCGAGCCATGGGACGGGTGTATGTCGGGGGTGCCTGGGAAAAGTCCGGGATATGACCCACTGCGCTTTGCCATCGACGAGTGCCATAAGAGGGGTATGCAACTGCATGCCTGGGTGGTGACCATTCCATTGGGAAAGTGGAATGGTGCCGGTTGCAGGCAGATGCGCCAGCGCATTCCCAAGTTACTCCTGCATATCGGCGCTGACGGTTATATGAACCCTGAGTTGTCTCAGACCTCCGATTATCTGGCAGATATATGCGAAGAGATTATCCGTAAATACGATGTCGATGGCATCCATCTCGACTATATCCGCTATCCAGAACAATGGAATAAGAAGTACGATCACAACCGGGGCAGGAAATATATCACAGACATCGTACGTAACATCCATCATCGTGTGAAGGTCATCAAGCCACAGGTTCAACTAAGTTGTTCGCCATTAGGAAAATACCGTGATTTGCAACGTTACAGCAGCAAGGGCTGGAACGCTTATCATACCGTATGCCAGGAGGCACAGTCTTGGCTACGTGACGGACTGATGGATCAGCTTTACCCGATGATGTATTTCCAGGGAGACAATTTTTTCCCCTTTGCCATCGACTGGGCGGAGAACAGTTATGGCAAGGAAATCGCCGCCGGACTGGGCATCTATTTCCTTGACCCCCATGAGGGCAGATGGCATATCGACGAGGTGAAGCGTCAGTTGAATGTCATCCGCAGTCTCGGTCTGGGACAGTGTTTCTTCCGTGCGAAGTTCCTCCTCGACAATGTACAGGGGCTGTATGATTATTTACGTGTCTTTAATTTCCCGTCTTGCTGGAAAGAAGAAGAAGAAAAGGATCCGTCCTCCGACTACCACCCAGCTCAGATGCTGGCTTGTGATGGTTACACCATGACATTGCCGGAGAAAGGTATCTCCCTCGATGCAGACTTCGTGATGGTGGAAACCTTACAGGGATGTACCATCGCCCTCCTGCCCTATCGCTCCACGACTATTGACGTAAGATCTGTACCCGAAGGCATGTATATTATCCGCTCCTTAGGTAAAAAAGGATCCCCTCACCGGTTGGGGTTTATACAGATAAAGCGCAACACCAAATAACATTCATATTACTTTTATTCTGTGTTTTGCTTTTCAAACGAATCAAAAATGGTGATGAAATCCATCCGAAAAGGTGACCATTTATAGTAAATAGAGCACATCTCTGTAGTAATACTTGGGTAAGAAAAAAATAGAATATATTTGTTTTTTCTCTTGTTAATTTGTATCTTTGCAACTTAATAACATGTTATTGGATAACAAAAGAAAATTCTGAGTAAATGACGGTAGCTATTGTAAAATATAACGCTGGGAACATCTATAGCGTGATAAATGCCTTGAAACGTATGGATATCATCCCCCTGCTGACAGACAAGCCAGAGGAGCTGATGCGTGCCGACAAGGTGCTGTTTCCCGGGCAAGGCGAGGCACGATCAGCCATGCGGTATCTTCAGGAACGGCATCTCGATGAGGTAATCAGAGACCTCAAGCAGCCCGTTTTAGGAATCTGCGTGGGACAGCAGTTGCTCTGCCGTTATTCCGAGGAGGGTGACACACCCTGTATCGGTGTCTTCGACGCGGAGGTGAAACGATTCTTACCACAACGTCATGAGGACAAGGTACCTGCCATGGGATGGAATACGCTCCATGAGATGCAATCACCGTTGTATAAAGGATTTGCTGAGGAGGAATCACCATATGTCTACTTTGTGCACAGTTACTACGTTCCGGTTTGTGAGCATACCATCGCCACTTCCCACTATATCCTGCCCTACTCCGCCTCCTTGCGGAAAGACAACTTTTATGCGTGTCAGTTTCATCCGGAGAAAAGCGGAGAGGCGGGAGTTCGTATCTTACAGAATTTCTTAGCGATATAAAAGGATGATTGAACTAATACCTGCCATAGATATTATCGATGGGAAATGTGTCCGTCTGACAAAAGGTGACTATGACTGTAAGACGGTATATCACGACAACCCCGTGGAGGTGGCCAAGCACTTTGAGGAGTTGGGCTTCAAACGATTGCATTTGGTGGATCTTGATGGGGCGAGAAACAAACATATCGTGAATGAGAAGGTACTGCGGGATATTACCCAAGAAACCTCATTGACGGTGGATTTTGGCGGTGGCATCAAAAGCAATGATGACATACGAAAAGCTTTCGATAATGGAGCCGCCATGGTAACCGTTGGCAGTGTGGCCGTGACTCACCCTAAGTGGTTCTTCGAGTGGCTATGGGAATATGGTTCCAACAGGATGATTCTCGGCGCCGATGTTCGCCACGGGATGATCAGTATCAACGGATGGAAAGAAGATTCCGCAGAACCGCTGATACCCTTCCTGAAAAAGTTCATCGTCAAAGGGGTAAAAAACGTGTTGTGCACAGAAATCTCGAAAGATGGCATGCTCAACGGTCCTGCCCTACCGTTATATCAAGAGATCATTAAAACCTATCCCTCCATGAATCTTATCGCCAGCGGCGGGGTGTCGGGAGTTGAAGATATCCAAGCACTGGAAGAGGCAGGCATACCCGCCGTGGTCTTTGGAAAGGCGATATATGAGGGAAAAATTCATCTGGAGACACTGATGTATGACAGGAAAGAAAATAAGGAGGTTACCCTATGAGCTGTGGTTTAGCTAAACGAATCATACCATGTCTGGATGTGAAAGACGGACAGACGGTGAAAGGAACCAATTTTGTGGATCTTCGTCATGCCGGTGATCCGGTATGCTTGGGAAAGGCTTACAGTAAGGCAGGTGCCGATGAACTTGTCTTTTTGGATATCACCGCCTCTCATGAGGGACGGAAAACATTCACGGAGATGGTGACAAGGGTGGCTGCTGAGATCAATATACCATTTACCGTGGGAGGGGGCCTCAACGCATTAGATGACGTGAAACGACTGCTGGATGCAGGTGCTGATAAAGTCAGCATCAATTCCGCGGCTCTGAGAAATCCGCCACTTCTCAATGAGATAAGCGCACATTTCGGTTCTCAGGTTTGTGTTTGCGCCATCGATGCCCGAATGGATGACGATGGATGGTTCTGTTATCTTAATGGCGGCAGGATACGTACTGAACGACAGTTGCTGGATTGGGCACTGGAGGCTGAAGACCGCGGTGCAGGAGAGATACTGTTTACCAGCATGAACCATGATGGGGTGAAATCCGGTTTTGCCAACGATGCCCTGGCACTGTTAGCCAACCACCTGAGTATCCCTGTCATCGCCAGCGGTGGAGCCGGTGAGAAAGAACATTTCCGGGATGCCTTCGTGATAGGAAAGGCAGATGCGGCCCTGGCTGCCAGTGTTTTCCATTTCGGTGAGATTTCCATTCCGGAGTTGAAGGATTATCTGCGGAAAGAGGGGATTAACGTGAGGAAATGAAGTGTGAAGAATAATATATGAGAATAGATTTTGAAAAGACGGGCGGACTCGTTCCTGCCATCATACAGGATGCCGAGACAAAGAATGTGTTGATGCTGGGATATATGAACCAGGAAGCACTCGACATCACCATCAGCAGTAAGAAGGTGACCTTCTGGAGCCGCACACGCCAATGTCTTTGGACAAAAGGCGAGACATCTGGGCATTTCCTCCATCTGGTGGACATAGCGACAGACTGCGACAACGACACCCTGCTGGTGAAAGTAATCCCCGACGGGCCTACCTGCCATACCGGTACCGATACTTGCTGGGGAGAAAAGAATGAGAAGAACCCCATTCTCTTCCTTTCGGAGTTGCAGCGTTACGTTGAGAAACGCCATGAAGAGATGCCCGAGAACAGCTACACCACCCGCCTGTTTCGTGACGGCATCAACAAGATTGCGCAGAAAGTGGGCGAAGAGGCGGTAGAAACAATTATCGAAGCCTGCAACGGGAATAATGACAAACTGATATACGAGGGATCTGATCTGTTATATCACCTTCTCGTGATGCTCACAGAGAAGGGGGTGCGCATAGAGGATCTGGCATTACAACTGCAGCAGCGTCACAATCCTGAATGGGACAAACGCAGAAGATTAGAGAAAGCAAAGAGCGAAGAATAATATACAACTATGTTGATTAATTATAAGAACGTAAAGATTTGTCAAGAAGACCTATGTGTCCTTGACGGGATAGACTTCCACGTAGAAGAGGGGGAATTTATATATATCATCGGCAAAGTGGGTTCCGGCAAGAGCAGTCTGCTGAAGACGATCTACTGTGAATTGGATATTGAGGAAAGTGAAGAGGCGATGGCACTGGGCAGGGATTTGATGACGATCCGTCGCAAAGACATCCCGGCCTTGCGCAAGAAGATGGGCATTATCTTTCAGGATTTCCAGTTACTACACGACCGTACGGTATACAAGAACTTAGAGTTTGTGCTAAGGGCTACCGGCTGGAAAAAGAAAGAGGAGATAAAGGCTCGCATCGAAGAGGTGCTTGAAGCTGTGAAGATGACGGACAAGACAGACAAGATGCCCCATGAGTTGTCGGGTGGCGAACAGCAGCGTATCGCCATTGCCAGGGCTATCCTGAACAGTCCAAAGATTATCGTGGCTGATGAGCCGACGGGCAATCTGGATCCCGAGACGGCCATGCTGATTGTCACTCTGCTGAAAGATATCACTCTTTCGGGCACCGCTGTGGTGATGACCACCCATAATATCCCCATGCTCGACCAAGTGCCTGGCATCGTCTACCGTTGCAAAGACGGTAAGATGACAGATGTGACGGCCGACCATAATAAGATGGATCTCACGGAAGATGCTGAAGGACCGGCGTGAGGCCTAATGTAAATATTTAAAATAACTATAGATATGAAAGTAATGAAATTCGGTGGCACCTCTGTTGGGTCACCAGAACGTATAAAGAATGTAGGTACTCTCGTTACCAGGGATAACGAACCGGTATTTGTCGTTCTTTCCGCCATGTCCGGTACGACTAATGCATTGGTGGAGATTAGTAATTATCTTTACAAAAAGAATCCAGAAGGAGCCAACGATGTGATCAACCGTTTGGAAGGGGTATATAAGGTACACGCAGATGCTCTTTATGACACTGAAGTATACAAACAGAAAACTATCGAGTTCCTCGATACGGAGTTTGAGTACCTACGATCTTTCACCAAAGATATCTTCACCAGTTTCGAGGAGCGAAGCATCGTGGCACAAGGTGAGATTATCAGCACGAATATGTTCGTCAACTACCTGCAAGAAAAAGGTGTAGACGCCATTCTGTTGTCGGCACTGGAGTTTATGCGCACCGATAAGAATGCCGATCCCGATCTGACTTATATCAAGGAGAAACTGAGTGCTGTCATGAAAGCCAATGAAGGCCATCAGGTATATATCACACAGGGGTTCATCTGCCGCAATGCCTATGGGGAGGTTGACAATCTGCTGCGGGGAGGTTCTGACTATACCGCATCACTGGTGGGTGCTGCCATCCGTGCTGAGGAAATACAGATATGGACCGATATTGACGGCATGCACAACAACGATCCGCGGGTAGTGGAAGGTACCGAAGCCGTCAGGCAGTTACATTTTGAAGAGGCCGCTGAGTTGGCATATTTCGGAGCGAAGATCCTCCACCCCACTTGTGTGCAGCCAGCTAAGTTTGCCGGTATTCCCGTACGACTGAAGAACACCATGGAACCCGATGCTCCCGGCACGATAATCGATAATGTCACCGTAAGGGGTAAGATCAAGGCAGTGGCTGCCAAGGATAACATCACAGCCATCAAGATCAAGAGCAGCAGGATGCTTCTTGCTACTGGTTTCCTACGTAAGGTCTTTGAGATCTTCGAGAGTTACCAGACAGCTATCGATATGATCGCCACGAGTGAGGTGGGTGTATCCATGAGTATTGACAATAACGCTCATCTCAACGAGATCGTTGACGAACTGAAGAAGTATGGCACCGTAACAGTAGATTCCGACATGTGTATTGTATGTGTGGTGGGCGACCTCGACTGGAGTAATGTGGGATTTGAGACGCTTGCTACCGATGCGATGAAGAATATTCCGGTAAGAATGATCTCCTACGGAGGAAGCAACTACAATATCTCTTTCCTTATCCGCATGGCTGACAAGAAACGTGCCCTGCAGAGTCTGAGCGATACACTTTTTAAGGTGAAGGGGAAAGAATAATGAAAGGAACTTTTCCAACAGAGCAGTTTCGGCAAATAGAGACGCCCTTCTACTATTATGACACAGCCCTTCTGCGGCAGACCATCAAGGCTATCGTGGATGAGAGTTGTCGTTATGAGGGTTTCTGCGTGCATTATGCCATCAAAGCAAATGCCAACCCTAAGATCCTGAATATCATCAGTCAGTCAGGATTAGGGGCTGACTGTGTGAGTGGCGGTGAGATAAAAGCTGCCATCGCAGCTGGTATTCCCGGAAGTAAGATTGTGTTTGCCGGTGTAGGAAAGAGCGACTGGGAAATAAATACAGGGTTACGACACAATATCTTCTCGTTTAATGTAGAGAGTATCCCTGAGCTGAATGTCATCAACGAGTTGGCGGCGCAAGAGAACAAGGTGGCACCTATCGCCTTCCGTATCAATCCCAATGTGGGTGCTCACACCCATGCTAATATCACGACTGGACTGGCAGAGAATAAGTTCGGTATTACAATGCGTGACATGGAAAATGTCATCGAATATGCCAATACACTGAAGAATATACGATTTGTGGGGCTCCATTTCCATATTGGCAGCCAAATCCTCGATATGGGTGACTTCGAGGCACTCTGCAACAGGATCAACGACCTGCAACAACAGCTTGAGAGTCACCGTATCTATATAGAGAACATCAATGTAGGTGGAGGACTGGGCATCGACTATCATCATCCAAACCGTCTGCCGATACCCGACTTCAAGTCGTATTTCAAGACCTACGCCCGTTTCCTTAAACTTCGTCCCCACCAGACGCTCCACTTTGAATTGGGACGTGCCGTGGTGGGACAGTGCGGCAGTCTGATAACGAAAGTACTGTATGTCAAGCAAGGGGATTACAAACAGTTTGCCATCGTAGATGCCGGAATGACCGACCTGATCCGTCCGGCATTGTATCAGGCTTATCATAAGATAGAGAATATCACCTGTGATGATCCGGTGGAGACATATGATGTAGTAGGCCCTATTTGTGAGTCCAGCGATGTCTTTGCCAAGGCCATCGACCTGAATCGCTGTGAACGTGGACACTTGCTAGCCCTGCGCTCTGCCGGTGCCTATGGGGAAGCGATGGCATCACAATATAACTGCAGACCCTTACCGAAAGGGTATACAACAGAAGATCTATTATGGTAGATAATATTGATAAGATCATTCTCATCACTAGTGGTGTGATACTGGTCCTTGCTGTATTGACACCTTTCGTGAATATCTTCTTCAGAAGCAGGAAACTGGATATTGAAGAGGAGACGACAGAAGAGGAAGAATCACTTCCTCCGCTCTCTGTCATCATCACCCCTCATGACAACGCCCCGGAACTGGAGAGGAACCTGCCTTATGTACTGGAGCAAGACTATCCATTCTATGAGGTAATCGTGGTGGTGAGTAAGGGAGAGGATAACACCGATGACATACTGAAACGTCTTCAGGCCAAACACCCTCATCTGTATGTCACCTTCATCCCTGACAGCAGCAGATATATGAGCAGGAAGAAACTTGCCGTGACATTAGGTGTCAAGGCGGCACATCACGAATGGGTATGTATCACAGAGCCTACCAGTATTCCTTCTTCCAACCAATGGTTAAGAAAGATGTCACAGTCATGTGTGACAGGGCATGAAATGGTCATGGGATATACCAACTACGATGATGAGACAAGTGATTACAAACGTTTTGAACTGTTATACACCCAGTTATACCTCTTCCGTGAAGCCATCAAGGGAACGGCCTATCGCCATGCCGGCACTAATCTCTTTTTCCGTAAGGAGATGTTTATGAATGGTCGCGGCTATGAGGGTAACCTGAAATATATCCGAGGGGAATATGACTTCATCGTCAACAAATATGCGGAGAAGGGAAACACCGCTGTGGTGCTGGATCCTAAAGCCTATACTGTGGAGTGTACACCGACACGTAAATCATGGCGTAATACACACCTCTTCTTTATGGAGTCGAGGAGACATCTTAGCAGATCGACTTGGCATCGGCTCATTAACAATCTCGACACGCTGGTGCTACATCTCAGTTATCTTCTGATAATAGCGGTACTCATCATAGGGATTGTCTTGGTTGTCATTAACGACAACGACCCTTTCTACTGGATATTGCCGGGGTGTTCACTTGCAGCACTCTGCATCAACCTGATTCTGAGAACGAGCATGACGCGGAAGATACTCTGGCGTTTCGGAGAAAATATTCCCATCTGGAAGACTCCATTTTTGGAACTATCTATCCTTTGGCATCGCATTCATTATAAGATACAATACACACGGGCGGATAAATATGATTTTATCAGTCATAAACTGTAAATGAGAGTATTACATTTCATACCCGAACAAAAGGCACAGACAGGTTTCCTGACCGAGTACCTGAAGATGCTGAACGCTGCCTTAAGCACACTTGCCGAGGTAGATTCCGTGTCTTCTCTCTCACAGTTTAAGAAAAAGATTCAAGAGCGACGTCCTGACATCGTGCATATCCATGCCTGCTGGAATATCAGCGGTTATCGAGTACAGCGACTCACTGCCAGGGATCATTTGCCTCATCTGTTGTCTCTCCATGGTATGATGCAGCCCTGGCATCTCAAAGACCATTTCTACTTACAGAAAATTCCTCTACTGATATTGGGACAGCACCGGGCTGTCAAGAAAGCAAATGCGATACAAGTGGATGGTTCGATGGAAATGCGGCGAATGACAAAAATTCACTGGAATGAGCGACTGGGGCAGATTGACAACGCACTGATCACGAAGACAATCACACAGGAAGAGATGGCCCGACAGATGATCGCCTTGTATCAGAAGGTGATTGACAGCAACGCTTTCTTCCTGATGAACGATGATGAGAAACTTGCCGAACAGTATCTCCTGCAGGTAGGGTTATCATCAACTACTGTGGAAGAAGCCAGGACAAACATCCCACAGTTGTCGGATGCCTCATGGCGGCGTATCTGTCTGCATGCCAACGACGAAGGAATTACCGACATCATTGAAGAGGGAGCCCGTCAGTTGCAGATGTCACCCATGGTGAACATCGATCATGTTGTCCGGTTTTCACCCATGTTGGAGAAAAACAATGAAGCACTTTCCTCCGACAAGATAACGACCAAGAATCCACTGACCAAAGCCTCTTTCGAAACGATCCGTAAGGACGAGGAGCCTACTGAGGAGGAGATGACCGTTTGCCGTACACTCATGAACCTGCAGCATGAGCTGAATCAGAAGACACTCACCAGAAGGCATCTGGTGGATCTGTACCAGGTTCTGAGATATACCGACTACGATGAAGATAAGGTTATCAGAATGCTGAAGCACCTGAAACTGCTGCACTTCACGGAGAGTATTCTCCAAATTCTCCATGACAAGATGGGGCTCCAGGAGGGTTTTATGCCCTTAGACCCCAGGAATAACAAAAGAACAAAAAAAATTATACAATCACTACATCACCTTAACATACAATAAGTAATATGCACAATAAAATTGAAAAAGACATTCGGTATCTTCAACTGCTAGCCAACTCCTACCCAACAGTTGCCATGGCCAGTACAGAAATTATCAACTTGCAGGCAATTCTCAACCTACCTAAAGGAACAGAACATTTCGTGGCCGATATCCATGGAGAATATGAGGCATTCCTGCATATCCTAAAGAATGCTTCCGGAAACATCAAACGTAAGGTTAACGATCTGTTTGGTAATGAGATACGTGAAAGTATTAAACGAGAGATTTGTTCCCTGATCTACTATCCGGAACAAAAGCTGGAGTTGATTAAGGCTCAGGAAGAGGACATGGATGAATGGTATCAGATTATGATACACCGTCTGGTGCGTGTATGCAGGGACGTGTCTAGTAAGTATACACGTTCTAAAGTGAGAAAATCGCTGCCACCGGAGTTTGCCTATATCATTGAGGAACTTCTGCACGAGCGTACTGACGACGTGAATAAGACTGCCTATGTAAGTACAATCATAGACACAATTATCTCCACTGGCAGTGCCGATGATTTTATCATCGCTATCTGTAATGTTATCCAGCAGTTGGCCATTGACCAGCTGCATGTCTTGGGAGATGTATACGACAGAGGGCCAGGCGCCCATATTATCATGGACACCCTCCGTCACTATCACAGTTGGGATATTCAGTGGGGGAACCACGATATCCTTTGGATGGGAGCCAGCGCCGGCAATGACGCCTGTATCTGTAACGTACTGCGTATTTCTCTCCGTTATGCCAACCTCGGTACGCTGGAAGATGGCTACGGTATTAACCTGATGCCCCTTTTGTCGTTTGCCATGGATGTGTATGGTGATGATCCCTGTATGGAGTTCATGCCGAAGAATAACGAGATTGACGAACGGGAACGGCAGCAGATAGCGAAGATGCACAAAGCCATCGCCGTGATACAGTTCAAGGTGGAGGCAGCGTTGTTCAACAAACATCCACAGTGGAAGATGCAAGACCGCATGATGTTCAACTATGTAAACTTCGAGAAGGGTACCTGTATGGTGGACGGCATCGACTATCCCATGACGAGTTGTCATTTCCCGACAGTGGATCCTCAGAATCCCAATGAGCTTACTCCTGAGGAAGTAGCATTGCTCAAACAGCTGCACGACTCTTTCATGATCAGTGAGAAATTGCACAAACACATGCGTACCATCCTCAGCCATGGGTGTATGTATGCTGTGTATAACAACAATCTGCTCTTTCATGCTTCTGTCCCCCTCAACGAGGATGGCACCCTGAAGGAAGTAGAGTTGTATGAGGGTAAGAGATACAGTGGCAAGGACTTGTTGCATCATACCGGTATGCTGATACGCAGCGCTTTCCAGGCTGACTCCGATCCCAAGGAAAAAGAATATGCCATCGACTATTTCCTCTATCTGTGGTGCGGCCCCGAATCTACCCTCTTCGACAAGTCGAAGATGGCTACTTTCGAGAGATATTTCCTCACCGACAAGACCACGCACAAGGAGGAGAAGGGAGTCTTTTTCAAGATGCGTGATAATGAAGAGGTGGTGGATAAGATATTGGATTCCTTCGAGGTGACCGGGCGTCATCGCCATATCATCAACGGTCATGTACCCGTTCACGTGATGAAAGGTGAGAATCCTATCAAGGCAAATGGCAAACTGATGGTAATCGACGGTGGGTTCTCCCGTGCCTATCACAAGGAGACGGGTATTGCCGGATACACCTTGGTGTATCACAGCCGTGGCTTCGAACTGGTTCAACATGAGCCGTTCACAAGTGCTGAGGAAGTGGTGGTAACAGGTGCAGACATCAAGGGAACGACACAGATTATCGAGATGTCATCTCACCGTATGCTCGTGGCTGACACCGATGTGGGTAAGGAGCTGAAAGGGCAGATAGAGGATCTGAAGAAGCTCCTCTATGCCTATCGTCACGGCTTCATCAAGGAGAAGCGGTAATCTTGAGGGAGGGAATCCTCCTTGGTTCAGTGAGAACAAAAAAGCCCCGTTTGGGGCTTTTTTTATTAGAACGGGAGATCGTCGGTACTGTTCTCCTGTGTCGGTGGGAAAGGCATCGGGTTTTGCGCAGATGCATTCCCTTGTGCCGGTGGCGGTGGAAAAGCTCCTGGCACCGATGGCTGAGCATAATCTGCAGGCGGTGGTGTAGCCACTGCTGCGGCAGGATCGACACGATCCACCCTCCATGCGTTGATTGTATTGAAATAACGTCCGTTATATTCACGTGCGTCAATATCAAAGCTTACTCTCAGTTCCTCTCCTGCCTGAACGTTCATAGCATTGATACGCTCCTCTCCGAAAATACGGAAACAGCATTTCCGTGGAAATTGATCATGAGTCTCGAGGACATATTCCTGACTTGCCCAGTGGTTGCCCGTACGGGCAGATGTACCTTCTTGTTTTGGAAGGACTGCGATTATTTTACCTTCTATCTCCATATAATATAAAAAAAATAAATAGTTGTTCTTCAATGCGATGAGTCTGTTTTCCAGTCTGTTATTTCTTTGAAATAAAAGGAAGTACGACACTTTCGTTAGCAAAATTAGTAAATTAGTTCTAAAAAGAGAAACTTTTTAGGTGATTTTTTTGTTTTGCTTAGTGCTTTTTTGTATTTTTGTAACCAGTTTAAAAAGTCAATTACATAAAAAAAACAGATACCAATGAGATTTACATTATCCAGTTCGACGCTCAGCAGTCGTCTTTTAACATTGTCAAAGGTAATAAACAGTAAGAACTCATTAGCCATTCTTGACTGCTTCCTTTTCGAGGTTGCCAACCAGTCACTATCGGTGACAGCCTCTGACAGCGAGAACATCATCAAGACCATCATCCCTCTGGATGAGTGTGAGGGTGAGGGAGTCTTCGCCGTTAACAACAAGACCGTGCTCGATGCCGTAAAGGAATTACCCGAGCAGCCACTGATATTTGATGTTGACATGAGCACCTATGCCATCAAAGTGATGTATCAGAATGGTATTTATCGCTTTACAGCGCAGGATGCCGAGCAATATCCTGTTACTCCCACGATGCCGGATGGCGTTACCACATTGTCTATCCCATCCGCAGTGTTAGGTGAGAATATCAACCGCTCCATCTTCGCTACAGCGACAGAGGAGTTGCGCCCAGTGATGAATGGTATATACTTCGACCTCACCCCGGAGTCCCTGGCTCTCGTGGCCAGCGACGGTCACAAGTTGGTCCGTAACAAGATTTACAGTGTCAAGAGCGATGTTCCCACTTCATTTATCCTTCCCAAGAAGCCGGCAAACCTGCTGAAGAACATTTTGGAGAAAGACGACAGCGACGTGATTATCCGCTTCGATGACCGTAACGCAGAGATTGTCTTTGGAGAGAACAAGCTGTTGTGCCGCCTGATTGAAGGCCGTTATCCCAACTACAACAGTGTTATCCCTCAGAATAACCCCAATGAGTTAAATATCGACAGGAAGATCCTTATCGGGGCTCTCCGCCGTGTACTACCGTTTGCCAGTGACAGCAGTCTCCTCGTACGTGTACACCTGGAATCAGGGAAGATGGAGATCTCTTCCGAGGATATCGACTTCGCCACCAGTGCGAAGGAGGAAATCACTTGTGACTATACCGGTAATGCGATGAATATCGGTTTCAAGGGTCCGTCGCTTGCAGAGATACTCAACAACCTTTCCAGCGATCAGGTCACCCTGCTGCTGGCAGATCCCAGCCGTCCTTGTCTGATCCTTCCTTCCGAGCAGCCTGAGAACCAAGATATCCTGATGCTTATCATGCCCATGTTGTTAAACGACTAAGCATAGCACCCTATTATGAAATTGAATCTTACTAAGCCCCTTATTGTTTTCGATCTGGAAACAACGGGGCTTGATCTTGTAAAAGACCGTATCATCCAGATATCCTATATCAAGGTGAACGTTGACCAGACAGAGATACGGGTAAACCAGTATGTGAATCCCAGAATGCCTATTCCACAGGAAGTGGTGAGCATCACAGGAATCACTGATAGCGATGTTGCCAACCAGCCTACTTTCAAGGAGTTGGCACCTTCTTTGGCAGAGACTTTCCGGGGTTGCGACTTTGCCGGTTTCAACAGTAATCACTTCGACATCCCGATGTTGGCAGAAGAATTTCTGCGTGCCGATATTGACTTTGACTTCTCCCGATGTCGTCTGATCGATGTGCAGACCATCTTTCATAAGATGGAGCGTCGTAACCTCGCCGCCGCATATAAGTTCTACTGTGGCAGAAAGATGGAGGACGATTTCGTGGCGCATAAAGCCGACCAAGATACGGAGGCCACCTACCGTGTGCTGCAGGCGGAACTCGACATGTATGCCCCTGGCAGACAGGAGGAGGAAGATCGCCAGCTACATAACGACATGCAGGAGTTGGCTGACTTCTCCAAGACGAATGACAATGTTGACTTTGCCGGGCGCATCATATGGAGGTCTATGACCGATTCGAAAGGAAATGTCCTGAAGGAAGCTGATGGTACGCCCAGACGTCACGAGGTGTTCAACTTCGGGAAATACAAGGGATGGGCTGTCACCGATGTCCTTCACCGTGACCCTGGGTACTACAGTTGGATTCTCTCCGGCGACTTCACGTACAACACCAAACAGGTGCTTACCCGCATTCGCTTGAAGGAGTTTAACAACCGGTAAGTTGTGCACCACGCTTATGAAGTACATTCGTTGTATCATCATCCTCTTCTTCCTGACGACAGCCCTGTCTGTAAACGCCCAAGAGTTACAGGCAAGGGTTACCATCAATCATAGTCAGATACAAGGCACCGACAAAAGTGTCTTTGAGGATCTTCAGAAGAATCTGGAGCAGTTCATCAACGATACACAGTGGACTTCCCTGCAGTTTCAGAAGAATGAGCGTATCGTATGCAACTTCAATATCACTGTCACGAAGTACGATGCTGCCAGCAACCTCTTCACCTGCACCGCGCTGATACAAGCCAACCGTCCTGTCTATAACGCCTCGTATACCACGACACTGTATAACAACAGGGATGGCGACTTCAACTTCGAGTATGCGCAGTTTGACCAGTTGAATTTCAATGAGGAGCAGCTCGACAATCAGTTGGTGGCACTCATCGCCTACTATGCCTATCTGATTATTGGCTTAGACTTAGACTCTTTCGCTCCTATGGGTGGTGAGGATATACTGCAACGCTGCATGTATCTCACGAATAATGCCCAAAATCTCAATTTCACCGGTTGGAAAGCTTTTGACAATAGCCGTAACCGCTTTGCCCTTATCAACGACTATCTTGAGGGTTCGATGAAGCCTTTCCGGCAGTTACAGTATGACTATTACCGTACAGGACTTGACGAGATGGCCAACAATGCCGAAAGAGGTAGGGTTAATATCTCTTCGGCATTGGAGAATGACCTGAAGAAATGTCACGAAGACAAGCCGCTGAGTATGTTACCCCAGATATGGACAGACTATAAACGTGATGAGCTGTCAAATATCTATAAGGGTAAAGGAACTCAGAAAGAGAAAGAAACCGTTTACGAAATACTCTTTTCCATCAATGCTTCCCAGAATAACGCATGGGAGAAGATAAAACAATAAGAGAATGCTGAGACAGTTATATATCAAAGATTACGCGCTCATAGATGAACTGGATATCGAGTTTCACCGTGGTTTCTCTGTCATTACCGGTGAGACAGGTGCCGGTAAGAGTATTATATTAGGTGCTTTGGCATTACTCCTTGGTCAACGGGCTGACACGAAAGCCATCAAGAGCGGAGCGAAGAAATGCACCGTTGAGGCACATTTTGACTTGTCGTGTTATCCCTTGGAGACATTTTTTCTTGAGCATGAGATAGACTATGACCCTCAGGACTGTATTCTCCGGCGTGAGATCACATCGACGGGGAAGAGCAGGGCTTTCATCAACGATACGCCCGTAGCCCTCACGATGATGCGGCAGATCGGTCAACAATTGGTGGATATCCATTCCCAGCACCAGAACCTGCTGTTGCAAGAAGAGGATTTCCAGTTACGCACGGTGGATATCATTGCCAACGAACCGGAGAAGCTGTTGAGATATCAGACGCTTTTCGAGCGTTATCAAGAGGTCAGGAGAGAGGTGGAAGAGAAGAAGGCATCCATCGTCGAGCTGCGAGAGCACGCCGACTATCTACGTTTCCAATACCAAGAGATCAGTAAGATCAACTTATACCCTGAGCTGCAGTCAGAGTTAGAGCAGGAGCGTGACAAACTGAGTCACGTAGAGGAGATAAAACTGAATCTGTTTTCCGCCGAACAACTGTTGAGCAGCGATGAAGGGGGTGGGATTCTCTCACAGCTGAAGGAGGCATCCCGTAACATCAACAATATCGTGGATGTCTTTCCTGCCATCAAGGAGACTGCCGAGCGTATGGACAGCAGTCTGATAGAGTTGAAGGACTTGTATGAGGAGATCCGTGGTGAGGGTCAGGATATAGACTATAACCCGCAACGCTTGGAAAAGATCAATGAGACACTCGACCTACTCTATTCTTTGGAGCAGAAACACCATGTGGCATCAGTTGAAGAACTGATTGCTTTACGTGACCGCCTGAAGCAGCAGCTTGACACTGTGGATAACAGTGATGAGCAGCTGCAGGCATTATCCGACGAAGAGAAGCGTCTGGAAGAGCAGTGCGTCAATCAGGCCGATGAGTTGTCTAAGGGAAGGCGTAAGGCCGCCAAGAGCATCGAGAAGGAGATGACAGAGCGCCTCGTCCCGCTGGGTATTCCCCAGGTGAGATTTACCATAGAGATTACCGGCAAACCACTGTCACAGGCGGGCAGTGATAAGATATGCTTTCTCTTCAGTGCCAATACCAATGCCCCGATGCTTCCCATCGCTGAGGTAGCCTCCGGTGGAGAGATCGCCCGTGTGATGCTCTCCCTGAAGGCGATGATCAGCAATCAGGTGAAGCTACCCACCATTATCTTTGATGAGATAGACACCGGTGTGAGCGGGAAGATAGCAGAGAAGATGGGGCATATCATGCAAGAGATGGGAGCCTGCGACCGTCAGGTGATCAGCATCACTCACCTACCCCAGATTGCCGCCCGTGGCAGTTATCATTACAAGGTAAGTAAAGAAGAGAGCGTTTTAGGCACTGTCACCACGATGAGGATGCTCAACGAGGAAGAACGCCTGCAGGAAATTGCGCAGATGCTGAGTGGTGCAGACATCACAGCCGCCGCCATCGACAATGCCAAGGCGTTGCTGCGACCATAATCCATGAAATGATAAAAGTATCAGAGAATGAAAAAGATCAAACATATCCTATTCTTTGTATTGTTGTCGGCAGCCACTGCGATGTGGGCACAGCCGGCAGCTGTCAGTAAAGTGACCAACAGTGTGTTCACCCTCACCACCTTCCGTGCTGACGGATCTCTGCTTGGCACCTCCCACGGTGTCTTCGTGGGAAAGGACGGAGAGGCGATCTCCGACCTGAAGCCCTTCTTGGGTGCCGCCACCGCCGTTGTCATCGATCACGAGGGGACGAAGATGAATGTCACCCGTATCATGGGCATCAACAGCATCTATGATGCCGCCCACTTTATGGTTGATGGTAAGACGACACCGGCGCCCTTGGCAACAGGCAGTGCTGCCGTGGGAGAGAAGATCTCTTTGGTGGGATATGCGCTGAAGAAACCGGAGATCACAGAATCCACCGTGAAAGGTGTGGAGAAGTTCATGGACAAATACTCCTATTATATTATAGGTATGAATGCCCCCGACAATGCCGTGGCCTGTCCTTTTGTCAATGCCAGGGGTGAGGTATTGGGATTGCTGCAGATCAGCAACACCACTTTCGACACCCATGCCACCGATGCCCGTTATATACAGAGTCTGACGCTGAATGCCCTCTCCTTTGGTGATGCCACCGTGAGGCAGATAGGCATCCCCATGGCGATGTCGTCAGATCAGGCGCAGGCTCAGCTGGCACTGGTGATGGCCAGTCAGGGCGGCGACTCTGTCAAATACGAGGCAGCCATCCACGACTTTCTATCCCTCTATCCCAACCTGATAGACGGCTACGACGCACGTGCAAGGAGGCAGATGGCTGCCGGACAGTTCCAAGACGCCGATGCTACGATGCGGCAAGCCTTGCAGTATGTGGACAGCAAGGAGGATGTGCATTATCACTACAGCAAGCTGATCTTCGACAAGGAGGTGTACAGTACCATCCCCTATGACGACTGGAGTCTGGATAAGGCATATGAGGAGGCGATGGCAGCCTATCAGGTGAATCCGCAGCCGGTATACCGCCATCTGCAGGCACAGATCATGTTCTCCCAGAACAAGTTCCAGGAGGCTGACGACCTCTTCACCGACCTCTATCGTAGCACTGACTTGAGAAGTCCGGAGCTGCTCTTTGAGTCGGCTCGTTGTAAGGAGATGCTCGATGCGCCGGCAAAAGAAGTGATTACGCTCCTCGACAGTGCCATCAACACCACCGACACGCTACGGATCCTTGAGGCCGCTCCCTATTTCCTCGAGCGTGCCAATGTCTATCATGCCGCCGACAGTTTCCGTCAAGCTGTCTTCGATTACAACCGTTATGAATATCTGATGCAGGGGCGTGTCAATGCCAATTTCTACTACGTCAGGGAGCAGGCAGAGGTGAAAGGCAGACTCTTTCAGCAAGCTCTCACCGATATCGCACGCGCCATCATCCTCGCGCCGCAGGAAGCCACTTATTATGCTGAGATGGCCTCATTGCAGTTACGTGTGAACATGGCAGACAAAGCCCTGCAGACCGCTGAGCGTTGTGTGGCCATCGCCCCGGAATACAGTGAAGGCTATTTGCTGCTTGGCTTGGCACAGATTCACCTGAAAGATAAAGAGCAGGGGTTGGCGAACCTTCGGAAAGCCCTCGGGATGGGTAACGGACAAGCACAGGCACTCATCGACAAATACGAGAAATAATTATTTGATTTACACCCTATTACACCTGTAAATAGGAGGAATAACTCAGATAACGACAATTATTGCGGTATTTTTGCAAAAAAAACAAAATAAATTTCCATATACGGAGGAAAAGCCGTATCTTTGCAATCCGAATTTAAAATAATCTTAAAAAGTAATATAAAAATGACTAAAGCAGATATTATTGAGTCAATAGCTCAGGAAACAGGTTTGGCAAGAAGAGATGTGTCTGCAACCGTAGAGGCGTTTATGGAGACAGTAAAAAAGAGTCTTGCTGAAAGAAAAGAGAATGTATATCTTCGTGGTTTCGGCAGCTTTGTTGTAAAGCACAGAGCTGAGAAGACCGCCCGTAACATCACCAAGAACACCACGTTGCTCATTGCAGCGCACGACTTTCCAAGCTTCAAGCCTTCCAAGAGCTTGGTTGCCAAGATGAAAGGTGAGTAATCGCAGGAACAATTATCAATAAATAACATTTAAAATATTAAGGCTATGCCAAACGGAAAGAAAAAGAAAGGTCATAAGATGGCCACTCACAAACGTAAAAAGAGACTGAGAAAGAATCGTCATAAGAGCAAGTAGTTACTTGCTCTTATGCTTTCCTTTTGCAGGAAAAGAAAGAAACAGCAAATCAAGACAATGACCAGCGAATTAGTGATTGATGTACAACAGAATGATGTATCGATTGCTCTGCTGGAAGACAAGAACCTTGTTGAATATCAGACAGAGCCTCGCTCAGCATCGTTTTCCGTTGGAAACATCTATGTGGCCAAGGTTAAGAAACTGATGGCCGGACTGAATGCTAGTTTTGTGGATGTAGGTTACGAACGTGATGCTTTTCTGCATTATCTTGATTTAGGTAGTCAATTCAACTCTTATGAGAAGTACCTCAAGCAGGTACAGAGCGACAGAAAGAAACTCTATCCATTCGCTAAGGCCAGTCGCCTGCCCGACCTGAAGAAAGACGGTACGGTAGCGAATACTTTACAGAAGGATCAGGAGGTCCTTGTACAGATTATTAAGGAGCCTATCTCCACCAAGGGTCCCAGGCTGACAGCCGAACTGAGTTTTGCCGGACGATATCTGGTGCTTATTCCCTTCGATGATAAAGTTTCTGTCTCTTCTAAAATCAAAAGCGGTGAGGAGCGTGCCCGCCTGAAGCAACTCATACAAAGCATCAAACCCAAGAATTTCGGTGTTATTGTACGAACGGTGGCTGAGGGAAAGAGAGTGGCAGAGCTTGACACCGAGCTTAAGATCCTCCTGAAGCGATGGGAGGATGCCATTACAAAAGTACAGAAGACCACCAAACGCCCACAGCTGGTCTATGAGGAGGAGAGCAGGGTGGTGGCGTTACTGCGTGACTTGTTCAACCCCTCCTATGAGAATATCTACGTGAATGACGAGCAGGTATTCCATGAGGTGAAAGACTATGTTACGTTGATAGCCCCTGAGAAGGCAGATATTGTCAGGCTGTACAAGGGTAATGTGCCTATTTTTGACAATTTTAATATTTCCAAGCAGATCAAGTCCAGTTTCGGCAAGACGGTCAACTACAAGCATGGTGCCTATCTGATTATCGAACATACCGAGGCCATGCATGTGGTGGATGTGAACAGTGGCAACCGTACCCGTTCGGAGAAGGGACAGGAGGGCAATGCCCTGGAGGTGAACCTTGGTGCTGCCGATGAGCTGGCACGACAACTACGTCTGCGCGACATGGGAGGAATTATCATCGTAGATTTCATCGACATGAATCTTGCGGAAGACCGTCAGATGCTCTACGAGCGAATGTGTAAGAACATGCAGAAAGACCGTGCCCGTCATAACATCTTACCTTTGAGTAAGTTCGGTCTGATGCAGATCACTCGCCAGCGTGTCCGCCCTGCTATGGAAGTGAATGTAGAAGAAGAATGTCCTACCTGTTTCGGTAGTGGAAAGATCAAGTCGAGTATTCTTTTCACCGATCAGTTAGAGCATAAGATTGACTATCTGGTAAACAGCATTGGAGTAACGAAGTTCTACCTGCATGTCCACCCGTATGTGGCTGCGTACATCAACCAGGGTTTCATCAGTATGAAACGTCGGTGGCAGATGAAATACGGACTAGGTGTGCACATCATCCCTTCGCAGAAGATGGGTTTCTTGCAGTACGCTTTTTATGACAGCAAGAAACAGTTCATCGATATGAAAGAAGAGATTGAGACTAAATAAATCAGGGGGCTGTTGCCCCCTGATTTGTTTTACACTGATGACCGATTGGGTATTAGTATTCTACCTTATCCTCTTTCTCCTCCCACTCCCTAAAGGCCTGCAGCGCCTCGTCGTGCAGGATAAAGGTTTGTTGCAGTTCTCTGTCCTTCATCGGTTTCTCCAGTTCCTGGTAGATAAACCGGTCGCTGAACCCTATCTTGTCGGCATCCTGCTGATTGCAGCCGCAATACACATGACTGATACGTGCCCAGTAGATAGACCCCAGGCACATCGGGCACGGTTCGCAGGAGGTATATATCACGCTGCCACTGAGGTCGAACGTCTTCAGTTTCTTGCACGCCGCACGGATGGCACTCACCTCTGCGTGGGCCGTAGGATCATTGTTGGCCGTCACACGGTTGACACCTGTAGCCAGCACCTTACCGTCTTTTACGATGACGGCACCGAACGGTCCGCCGCCATTCCTCACATTCTCCACCGCTAAGGCTATCGCCTTTCGCATATATCTCTCGTCTTCCATATTATATTTATTATTTCATTCAAGTTTCACATTCGCTCAATCTCTTTGTAGTTAGGGAGTTAGGTAGTGAAGCTTCGCTCGTCCTTCATTAACCTCTCCAACTTCTTTAATATCCTTTTCAGGGTCTGTCCTCCTTCTTCGTGCCGAACGTCGAAGGTATGTTGCCCATCATCAACTCCAGGGTGCCACCTTTCCGGATTTCCTTGTAGTCGATATACGAATAAGGATAATCCCTGCCGTTGAGTCTTGCACGCTGGATGTAGATATTCTCGCTGCTGTTGTTCCTGGACACTATCGTGAAGGTCTTCCCCTCTCCTACCGACACGGTCACCTTGTCAAAAAGAGGAGAGCCCAAGACATAACGGCCACCGGCAGGCTCCACCTGGTAGAATCCCATGGCGGAGAGGATATACCATGCCGACATCTGTCCCACATCCTCATTACCACACAGTCCATCCACGCCCGTATGATACTGCGTACGCATCACCTCACGCACCCTTTCGGCAGTCTTCCATGGTTGTCCCACGTAATTATATAGGTAGATGATATGATGACTCGGCTCATTACCATGCGCATACTGTCCTATCAGTCCGGTGATGTCGGGAAGGGTTTCGCCTGTCAGCTTACTGTCAACGACAAAGAGAGAGTCCAACTTCGTGATAAAGTTTTCCTCACCCCCAAAGAGCGATACCAGTCCGGGTACGTCGTGTGGCACCAGCCAGATATACTGCCAGGCATTCCCCTCCGTATAGTCCCTGACCCCCTGGAGCTCCGGTGCGAAGGAATCGAAGGGTTGATGCCATTGGCCATCTATCGTACGGGCACGCATGAATCCGGTCGTCGCATCGAAATAATGCTTATAAGAATCAGCCAACGGCTTGAAGAATTCATCACCCGTAGCTTTATAGGCCGCACCATAGGCGATAGCATACTCCATCCCTTTGCCGACCGTCTCCTCGCCACGCACCTCCCCATAAGGTACAAATCCGAAGTTCATCAACAGCTCATGAGCGTCAGGATGAGAACCGACCGACTCTTTCATCGCCTCAATAGCCAACGGCTTGTTCAACTCGAATCCTTTCATCATCATATCGGCCAACACGGGGATGGCAGGATTACCCACCATGCAGTTGGTCTCACAACCCATCAGATGCCATACAGGCAGTTTCCCCTGCTCTTTATAGATGTTCAGCATCGTCTCTGCGATATCCTTCTGTCTTTCAGGGTGTATCAGAGATGACAACGGGTGCCAGGCACGATAAGTATCCCAAAGGGAGAACGTGGTGTAATTGGTGAATTCACCATGATGTACCTCGCCATCTGAGCCACGGTAGTCGCCATTCACATCGTTAAAGACAGAGGGTGCCACCATCGAGTGATACATGGCAGTATAGAATATCTTCTTCTGCTCCTCGTCACGTGTCTCAATCTTTATCTTGGATAACTCTTTCTCCCAAGCACTGTCAGCATCCTTCATCACTCTCTCGAAATCCCAGCCGCTGTTCTCCGCACGGAGGTTCTCCCAGGCATTCTGCGTACTCACGGCGGAGAGTCCTACCTTCATCAGCATCGGCTTATTGCGGTTCTTCCAGCTGACCACCGACAGCGAGTCATGCTGCAACTGTTGCAGGGTAACATCCTCTGAGAACTCTGCCACGAAGAACAGTTTCTGGTTGTTCGCCCACCCTGCGGAGTGGCGGTATCCCTCTATTCTCCGCCCCGACAGCTGTGTAATCTTACAGTCTTTCACCTTATCCCATCCGGTACCCCACTCCAGATCGACAACCAGGCGTGCCGTGTCGATCTCCTGAGAGAACGTATAACGATGGAAGGCGGTACGCAAAGTGGCTGTCAGCTCTGTCTTCGAGTAGCCTCCTTCGGGATAACGGAGCGTCAGGGCATAATACCCGGGCCGACACTGCTCATCTTCATGAGAGAAGATAACGTCCTTCTTTTTTGGATCACTCACAGGCAGGAAGCGCACATCGCCCAAATCACCACAACCGGTACCACTGAGATGCGTGTGAGAGAAACCAACCAATACAGAGTCGGAATAATGATAGCCGCTGCACCAATCCCAACCACGGGTAGGCTCAGTAGGACCTAACTGTACGAAGCCGAACGGGACATTGGCTCCCAGAAAGACATGACCATGACCATCTGTTCCTATCATCGGATCAACATACTGTGTCAATGATTTACTACAGGAAGCTAAAGAAATCAGCAATCCTAATAAATATAAACAAATTCTTCTCATCTTTAGCGTTTTCAAATATACTATCGTATAAATAACTACAAATGCAAAGATAGTATTTTATTTTCAAGATTCCAAAAAGTTAGGTAAGTAAAAAACAGTCTTTATTTTGTCTGTAAAAAGCTTGGTTACACAGATATATTTATCCTATTTACAGTAAAAAAAATGAAT
>FLNV01000195.1_pt1 | contig 75734 bp, 56 predicted proteins | sample 1140351 | NCBI WGS metagenome assembly FLNV01 (sample SAMEA3878207, study PRJEB12797) | bioreactor metagenome | biome: Moose rumen | place: Sweden | collected 2011-10 | reverse complement strand
CTATCCGTTTTTTCTTTGTTTTGAACTGGAAAATGATTAACTTTGCACATGTGAGGAGTTATTTTGGTTTGGCAATACAAAGATAACACTTTTTCCTCTGATTAGCAAATAATTAGAGGAAAAAATCCTCACTTTTCATAATTAGTATGAAATATTCAGGCTAGATTTTCTAGATTTTCTAGACTTTCTGGACTTTTTGGATTCTTAAGATGGATATTGGAAATAAAAATAAATGATCATGTCATATAAACGACGGAAAACGACAGAGGTGAATGTGGGTGGTCTGCTGATTGGCGGCAGTCAGCCGATACGGATCCAGTCGATGGCCAATACCTCGACGCTGGATACTGACGGTTCTGTTGCCCAGGCGCTTCGCATCGCCGAGGCCGGTGGCGAGTTGGTCCGGTTTACGACTCAGGGTCAGCGTGAGGCCCAGAATATGTCGAATATCCGCGATGGGCTTCGTGAGCAGGGCTGCATGGTTCCGCTGGTTGCCGATGTCCACTATAATGCCGCAGTAGCAGACACCGCCGCCACGATATGCGAGAAGGTTCGGATAAATCCCGGCAATTATGTGGATCCCGGCCGCAAGTTCAAGCATATAGACTACACGGATGCTGAGTATGCAGCTGAGTTGGAGAAAATCCGTGCCCGCTTTGTTCCGTTTTTGGACATATGCAAGGCGCACGGCACAGCCATTCGTATCGGCGTGAACCACGGCTCGCTGTCTGACCGCATCATGTCGCGCTATGGTGACACACCCGAGGGCATGGTGGAGTCGTGTATGGAGTTTCTCCGGATTTGTGTGGATGAGCAGTTCAAGGATGTGGTCATCAGTATTAAGGCAAGCAATACGGTCGTGATGGTCCGCACAGTCCGCCTGTTGGTCCGTCAGATGGAGGTTGAGGGTATGTCCTTCCCACTTCATCTGGGAGTGACCGAAGCCGGCGAGGGTGAGGACGGCCGCATCAAGAGTGCTGTCGGCATAGGTGCGTTGCTTTGCGAAGGCATCGGCGATACTATCCGCGTTTCGTTGTCAGAGGCCCCGGAACGAGAGATACCCGTTGCCCGTCAGCTGGTGGAGTGCATAGAGGAATGTTCGGCCAGACGTGATGAGGCCCGTAGGTCGATAGCGGATGACACCATTAGGGTGCGATTCCATGAAACCGACTGGGAAAGCCTTCAGCTGAAGGCCTCCATGACTGTGGGCGCGCTGTTGATAGACGGTCTGGCCCATGAACTGGTGATAGAGAATGACGGCTTCGAGGCAGAACGCCTCCGTGAGTTGTCCGACTCCATTCTTCAGGCTGCCCGTGTGCGGTTCACGAAGACCGAGTTTATCAGTTGTCCCGGCTGCGGCCGGACACTTTATGACTTGGAAGGAACGATAGCGCGCATCAAATCTGCTGTTCTCTCCGCCACTGCTGAGCACCCTGAGCTGAAACATCTGAAAATCGGCATAATGGGATGTATCGTGAATGGTCCTGGCGAGATGGCCGATGCCGACTACGGATATGTAGGAGCTGGCGTAGGCCGCGTTAGCCTTTACAAAGGAAAGGAGTGCGTGGAGAAGAATATCCCTGAGGCAGAGGCCGTTGAGCGGCTGATGAGGCTGATTACGGAGGAAATTTAGCATTTTGAGATTTTGACATTCGATATTTCGATTTTCGAGTTAATGATATAAAAAAAGCAAAACAATAAAAAATGGAACAGAATTTGTTGATTTATAATACTTTGACGAGGAAGAAAGAACTGTTTAAACCGCTGAACGCCCCGTTTGTGGGTATGTATGTGTGCGGTCCGACGGTTTATGGTGACGCTCATCTGGGACATGCTCGCCCCGCCATCACGTTCGATATCATCTTCCGCTATCTGAAACATATCGGCTATAAGGTCCGTTATGTGCGGAACATCACCGATGTAGGCCATCTGGAGCATGACGCCGACGAGGGTGAGGATAAAATCGCCAAGAAAGCCCGTGTGGAGCAGCTGGAGCCGATGGAGGTGGCGCAGTACTATACTAACCGCTACCACGACGCCATGGCGGCATTGAACGTGTTGCCTCCCAGCATCGAACCCCATGCCACCGGCCATATCATTGAGCAGATAGAGCTGGTGAAGGAAATCCTGGCCAACGGCTTCGCCTATGAGAGCAACGGCTCCGTCTATTTCGACATAGAGAAATACAATGAGAAGTACAAATATGGGCGTCTGTCGGGCCGTAACCTGGATGACATCATCAACAACTCCCGTGAGCTGGCCGGAGTGGGGGAGAAGCATAACCAGGCTGACTTTGCCTTGTGGAAGAAGGCCCAGCCCGAGCATATCATGCGTTGGCCCAGTCCATGGAGCGATGGCTTCCCCGGCTGGCACTGCGAGTGCACCGCGATGGGCCGTAAGTATCTGGGCAGCCATTTTGACATTCACGGCGGCGGCATGGACCTGGTGTTCCCTCATCATGAGTGTGAGATAGCACAGTCCGTGGCCAGCCAGGGTGACGACATGGTGCATTACTGGGTTCATAACAACATGATTACGATCAACGGTCAGAAGATGGGCAAGAGCCTGGGCAATTTCATCACGTTGCCTGAGTTCTTCGAGGGCAGTCACAAGAGTCTGGAGAAAGCCTACAGCCCGATGACCATCCGGTTCTTTATCCTTCAGGCCCATTACCGCTCCACGGTGGACTTCAGCAATGAGGCGCTTCAGGCGGCAGAGAAGGGGTTGGAGCGTCTGCTTGACGCCTACAACGCGTTGAAACGGATTTCTCCTGTAGACGGTGGCGGAAAGTTGCCTGCCGTAGAGATGTCGTTCGTGGATGAGCTCCGTACGAAGTGCTACGATGCGATGAACGATGACTTTGCCACTCCTAATGTGATCAGCCATCTGTTTGACGCTGCCCGCACCATCAACTCCGTCGTTGACAAGAAGGCTACGATGTCGGCATCGGTGCTTGAAGCGCTGACCAAGGTGTTTGAGACCTTCGCTTTCGACCTGCTCGGTCTTCGCGCGTCAGCTTCGGGAGCAGCCGGCGGGTCTGACAACTCAGCCCGCGAGGAGGCCTTCGGCAAGGTGGTTGACATGCTGCTGGAACAGCGTCTGAAAGCCAAGGCTAACAAGGACTGGGCAACGAGTGACCTGATTCGCGACAACCTCACGTCGCTGGGCTTTGAGGTGAAGGACACGAAGGACGGCTTCACATGGAAGCTGCTGGTATGAGATAGTTTTTTTCTAGATATTCTAGACATTCTAGACATTCTAGGAGTTAAAATACACCATTTAAAAGAATCAAAGAATGGAAAAGATGACAAGAATCATGCTTTGCGTGTCAGCAGTTTTTGGGCTGGTGATGGCAGGGTTGTGTTTTTATGCTGCTCAGGCCGACACCATGTGGTATTTGATTGGGTTGCTCTGCCTGTTTGTGTCAGTCTGGTTCGGCTATTCATTTTTCCGATCGGGCAAGGACGATAAAGACAAGGACAAACAATAAAGAATAATAATAAAAATAATAAAAATTGAAAAATGCGGTCAGTAACAAGTGTGTTACTGACCGCATTTTGCGAATTATAGAAAACTGTTGTCTGTGCAGTTAAAAGACTAGGACTGTTGCTCCGATATGTGTCAGTCCCTTCAAAGAGGAAAAACGGTTCTATCTGCGGATTTCAGCGTTGTAGGCATTCAGTATTGCCTCAGCCAGCAGTGATCCCATGAGCTTGTATCCCGCCACAGTGAGGTGGATTCTGTCGTTCTGCATGAGTCTTGCGTTCCACCAGTTGTTGGCAGCGTTCTGAGTGCCTCCGATGTTGTGGAAGTGGTCCCATACGGCTATACCGTTGTTGATACCGAAGTTCAGTATGTTGTTTGATACAGACTCATAGGTTGTAAGCGGCACTTTCACGCCTCCCCTTGAAGCGAAAGACCCCGGGGGAGTGGTGAGCAGGAACTGTGCGTTAGGGATATGCCGGCGGATTCCGTCCACGAGTCTGTGGAGCACCTGGGTGTTGTTGTCGTAGTTGAAGTTTCCGTGTGCCTCGTTTCCTCCGAAACTGATGATGACGAGGTCCGGGCGTTTTGCAGCCACCTGCCGAAGGAGTTCCTCGCTGGTGAATTTAGAAGCCCTAGCTCCGTTGATTCCGATAAAGTCGACTTTCACCCTGATTTTTCCGTCGTTGTTGAGGTTGCCTTCCAGCACCTTTGCGATGGTCTGCGGGAAGATGTTTCCTCTGACGTGACTGTCTCCAATCTGCAGGACACGTATTGTCCTGTTTCCTTTGGCTATTTCCTTGAAGAGGCTTCTGAGGTTCTCCTGTCCTGTGATTCGGTTAGGCTTGACTCCCTTGAAGGAGGCTGGCATAGCGACGTTTGACACAGCGACGGGCTCAGCCATCATCTCATAAGATTCTTCGAGCACAATCCTGGGGGATTCCATGTTTGACCCGAGGTTGAGCTTGTCGACCTCGGCTTTGACAGGCGCAGGTGAGGGCATGCCGATTTCTGACATGGCCACGATATTCTCATAAATCTCTTTCGAGTCGTCGTCTCCCGGTCCCGGGATGGATTTAGCTGATGTGGTCAAGGCAGATGAGGCCATGGCCATAGACAGCATCATTATAGTTGTTTTCTTTACAAAATGCTTCATTTTTCTGTTTATTTCATTCATTTTAAAAGTGTGTTAGTCCTAAAAACAATATCTTTCCATGATTTTCCGCTGCAAAGTTACGAAAAAAAATGCGATTTTTGGGGCAAATGTAGTGTGGTTTAAACAATTTTAAACGAACAGGGAGTATATTAAGACTTTTTTAGATTTCAGTTTTCAGATTTATGCTTTCAGTTTTCAGCTGTTAGCTTTTTCTTTTTGTAATCAGCTTTGTTAAGTTTGCAAGTGGTCAATCTAAGCAGGTTTGCGGAGAAAATCAAGTGGAAAGTTTGTGAGAAAGGAATAAAAGTTGTAAATTCGCAGAAAATAACATAACAAAAGAGAACATGAAAAGATTGGTAATGTTTGTGCTGTTGCTTGTTGGCCTGACTGCAGTGCAAGCACAGAGACTGAGGGAACTTGAGCAGCCAAAGCTGGTAGTCGGCCTGGTTGTTGACCAGATGCGTTGGGACTATCTGACCCGTTATGCCGGAAACTATTGTGATGGCGGATTCAAGCGATTGATGCGTGAGGGCTATAACTGCAACCGCTGCCTGATCAACTATATCCCTGCCATCACCGCCGTGGGACATACGGCCATCTACACCGGCAGCGTCCCCGCCTTGACCGGCATCACCGGTAACACGTTTGAGATGAACGGCCGCTTCACCTATTGCACTGACGACACGACCGTGCGTGGTCTTGGCACGATTGATAAAAACGGTCAGCCTAATCCCGATGTGACCGCGGGTCATAACTCTCCCCGCAACATGCTGGTGCGCACAGTGACGGACCAGCTGCGTCTGGCCACGAACTTCCGATCGAAGGTAATCGGTGTGGCCCTTAAAGACCGCGCTGCGATACTTCCCGCCGGCCACAGTGCCAACGCAGCCTACTGGATGGACTCCCACTCGATGAATTTCGTGTCGAGCACGTATTATATGGACGCCCTTCCGCAATGGGTGGTGGACTTCAACAACCGCAAGCTGGGGGAGCAATATATGGAGAATCTTCCATCCCGCAACAAGCAGATCAAGGACGGCCCATGGGAGTTGCTGTATGATGAGAGCCGTTATGTGGAGTCCGCACCAAAGCATCAGGCATGGGAGAACTCGATTGACGGCACGCTGAAACAGTCGCCCTGGGGTCAGACCATCACGTTCGACATGGCGAAGGCCGCGGTCGAGGGTGAGCAGTTGGGGAATAATCCGGCCGGTGTGCCTGACTTTCTGTGTGTGAGCATCTCTTCGACCGACATGCTTGGCCACCGTGTGAGTCCGAACTCGATATGGGAGGAGGACACGTTTCTCCGTCTGGACAAGGACATCGCTGATTTCCTGAGTTTTCTTGACTCAAAGGTAGGGGAGGGCAACTATGTTGTGTTTCTGAGTGCCGACCATGGCGGGATGCACAACCCGGAGTTTGGCAGGGAACACAATCTTCCTGGCGGCACGTTCAAGACTCAGCTCGTGCGGAAGGATTTGGAGTCTTACCTGAAAGAGCGTTTCCCCGGCATAGAGAAATTCCTGATGGGTACGACCAATCTTCAGGTGCATTTCACGAAAGAAGTGAAGGATAGCCGTCAGTTCGATGCCATCCGTGATGCAGCCATAGCGTTTCTGACTAGTTTGCCTGAGGTGTCTTATGCTTTTTCGTTGGACAATATTCCCCAATACGTGCCGGAGCCCATCCGTACGATGGCGGTTAACGGTTATTGCCCTGGCCGCAGCGGCCAGATCACCATTATCTTCCAAGCAGGCTATCTCGAGGACTATGCATCCCAAAAAGACATGGAGAAGCCGGGTTATGTCTATAAAGGTACGACCCACAGTGTGTGGAGTCCAGACGACACGCATATCCCGATGATCTTCATGGGTTGGAAGATTCCTCATGCCTGGGACAACAAGACATACTATGTGACAGACATCGCCGCGACCATCGCATCGATACTGAATATCCAGCAGCCCAACGCCTGCGTAGGTCATGCTGTGTTTTGACAAAATCTGACTTTAAATCAACGTAATACATATTTGTCATAAAGATGTGTAGTTACTCTGGTGATGGCATCGAAATGTTTTCGTTACGGATGTTTTTTTTTAACACGAATGTCCATGAATGTCCACGAATTATTCACGAATTTTTTTAAAAAAATTGATATGAATTTTTCGAACACTAATCTGAACGAATTTTCACGAATATTTTTTGGACGCGAATAATGTTAAGTGAATTGTGTAGTTACTCTGGTGATGGCATCGAAATGTTTTCGTTGCAGATGTTTTTTTTAACACGAATGTCCATGAATGTCCACGAATAATTCATGAATTATTTTTTTAATTGACATGAATTTTTCAATGCATGACGGACATACATAAAGTAAGTCCCTACAGCAATATGAAAGTGATACAAGTGATTTTTTTAACCTCACATAATGCTTTTATTTGCAAAAAAAAGAGGGAGAGGGGAGTGCTATTTCATTTTTTTTGATTATCTTTGCCATTGCATTTGAGAAATGCTTGAAAACAAGCAGGTGTTCCCTTTGCAGACATATTACGAAGGCGTAACTATGCGCTTTGTGTTTTGACGCTCTAGAATCCGGTAAATTCTTAGACAATCCGTCAAAAACAAAGCAATGTTTACGCCCCATGGGTTGTATATATCCATAAATGCATTGTGCTTGTCATAAAAAATGGCTTGCATGATGTCGGCTATATATCTCCCACGTGGGGCTTCGGCATTGCTCGTTTCGACGGATTGGGCAATACCGGAGCCTTAGAGCGTGGAACGGGCAATAGTCGGCTCCACGTTTTTTGTATATATGCCTATCCGTCGTTTTGCTAACCTGTTCCGGCCGGAGCCTCCGGGAGAAAAAGGCCGTTGTCCGTGGATAAATCGAAACTGGCACATAAAATCCGCACATTAGATGGATTGACCAACGAGGAGAAGTCATCGTTGCTTCAACTGCTATATGCCCACAAGAAATATGGTCTGGTGTGGGAGGAAAAGACAGAGGATGTGGAGGAGAAGCTTCGAAACGAATTACCTGTCTTGAATGAGGTGAACGAGCGTGCGATTATCAGTGAAGATGATAAAGCACCGAATCACATTATTATAGAAGGAGACAACTTTGAGGCACTCACAATCCTGTCGTATACACATGAGAGGAAAATCGATGTGATTTACATAGATCCACCTTATAATACAGGAAATAAGGATTTTGTATATAACGATAGCTATGTTGATAGTGATGATAGCTTCCGACATTCCAAGTGGCTCTCTTTTATGAATAAACGGTTGAAGATTGCAAAGAGATTATTATCTGACAAAGGAATTATATTAATATCTATAAATGACATTGAATTATATAATCTGAAAATTTTGTTAGACTCTATTATGGGAGAAGGGAATTTCTTAGCAAATTTTATTTGGCAATCCACACCGGGTTCAAACACAGGTGAAGATATAAAAACTGTAACAGAATATGTGTTAGCCTATTCAAAAAACATTTCAGAGGTACATGTAAATCAAATAGATATTTTAGATGACGCTAAATATAATTTAGAAGATGAGTACGTAGAATACAGAGGACGACACACCTTAAATAAATTAGATCGAAGAATGACAGGCTCTCATTACTCAGATGCACTGAATTATTCAATATTAATGCCAGATGGAAAGTATGTATATCCAGGTGGTCTTGAGACCCAACAAGAACATTGGAATTGGCGATGGTCAAAAACAAAACTTGAATGGGGAATAGAAAATGGATTCATTGTTTTTAAAAAAAACGGTAATCGCTGGTCTGTTTATTTCAAACAATATTTACGAGTAAACAATAATAACGAAGTTATATCCAGAGCTCTTCCTTATCAAAATCTTATTAAGGAGAACGATGGTCTTAATTCTGCTCGTGGAACTCAAGAAATAATGTCTTTATTAAACAGAAAAGCCTTTGATTATCCAAAACCCTTAGCTCTACTGCTACACATACTAAAATGTGTTTCACATAGTGATTCCCTCATCCTTGACTTTTTCGCCGGCTCTGGCACGACCCTTCATGCCACAATGCAGCTCAATGCTGAAGACGGCGGTCACCGTCAATGCATTCTTGTGACCAATAACGAGAACAATATCTGCGAGGAAGTGACATACGAGCGGAATAAACGTGTGATTGAGGGCTACACTACTCCGAAGGGCAACCATGTGGAGGGTCTGCACAACAATAACCTGAGATATTACAAGACCAAACTTCTGCCGCGTGAGCGTACGCAGAAAAACATGCGTGACCTGGTGAACGCTGCCACCGACTTGCTGTGCATCAAAGAGGATTTGTATGACGAAGAGGTGACGTTCGGAAGATATAAGGTGCACCCTAAGCTGATGCGTTATTTCTCCGATGGGATGCGCCACATGCTGATTGTTTATCGCGAGGAGATTGTGGATCAGCTGGCAGAAGAGATAGCAACTATGGACTTTGGAAAGGAACGTCTGAAAATATTCATATTCTCCCCGGCCCGTTATGCATTCAATGACAATTTCTTCGAGGTACAGGACAAAGTGGAGCTGGTGGCACTACCCGCTGCCATCTATGATGCCTACGAGAAGGTGCTGCCGATGCGGAAAGAAAAGCTGCTGGACTTGCAGGAGGCAGATGATGCTGTAGAGCCTGGGCAGCCAGTTGTGATGAGAGACCTGTTTGAGAACCACAGCGAGGAAGGAGGTGAAGCATGAAAGACTTGAAATTCCAACAGAAAGCAGTACGTGAGCTGGTGGACAAAACAATAGACTTGCTCTGTCTGCCTGGCAATAGAAAGCAACTGGTTTTTAAAGCCCCCACGGGGTCAGGAAAAACCGTGATGACTTCTCAGCTGTTGTCCGATCTGACGGAGGAGCTGCAAAGTCGTGGTGACTGCCCTGTTCAGCAGGTGGCGTATATGTGGATAGCCCCGAACAAGCTGCACCAACAGAGCTATTTTAAGATGAAGGACTTTTTCCACGAGACCCATTTGCTGCGTGCCGTGATGTATGATGAGCTTGACCACTCGGAAGGATATATCAAACCGGGAGAAATCTTGTTCGTCAACTGGGAGAGCATCAATAAGGAGAAAAACATCATAGTACGTGACAATGAGCAGAATTCAAGTGTGTTTGAAATCACGCGCCGCACGCAGGAAGAACATGGTTTGCCCATCATACTCGTGATAGACGAGGAGCACCTGTTCTGGTCGAAGACCGCCGACAAGTCGAAGAAAGTGCTGGAGCAGATTCAGCCGAAGGTGGAAATCCGAGTGTCCGCCACTCCGAAGACCTATTCCGACAATATCGTGAACATACCGCGTGAAAAAGTCATCGAGGAGGAAATGATCAAGAAGCAGGTGATACTGAATCCCGACATCGACGAGCGGTTGACAGATGAACATGAGCTGAATCAACATCTGATTGCCTGTGCCATCCGGAAGCGTGAGCAGCTGGCAGAGGCATATAGAGAGCTTGGTGTGAAAATCAATCCATTGCTGCTGATTCAACTGCCCAACGATACCAGCGAATCCATGACAGCAGAGGACACACGGATAGCCGATCAGGTGAGGACATATCTTGACAAGGTGAAAGGCATCAATCAAGACAATGGAAAACTTGCTGTATGGCTGTCGAACGAGAAAAGCAATTTGGAGAATCTGGAGGACCTGGACAATGTCGCAGAGGCATTGCTGTTCAAGCAGGCCATCGCTCTGGGCTGGGACTGCCCGCGAGCTGCAGTACTGCTGATATTCAGGAAACTGACCAGCAGCCAGTTCACGATTCAGACTGTAGGCCGAATACTGCGTATGCCGGAACAACGATTCTACACGAACAACCTGCTTAATGTGGGCTATGTCTATACAGACATCAGCAAGGACAAGATTGAGATTGTTGCTGACGACATGGATTATCTGGAAAAGAACTGCTTGCAGGCCATCCGCCGGGATAATTTACAGAATATTTCCTTGCAGTCCTACTATAGTGAGCGAAAAAGCTCTGATCGTAACCGTCTCGGTCCCGACTTCAGGAAAGTTCTGATGGAGAGTTTTCAAGAGCTGTGGTCTTTGTCCTGGCAGCCGTCTTTATTTGATTTGTGGGATGACTTTGATGTGGATGATAGCGTCAGTGACCCAGAACAGCCGGAGACGGGACCAGAGACAACGGCTTCGATTAACCAGCAAAAGTTGAAAAACATCATCAGGTTTGATGTCAAGAACGTGAATGTGGAGATTCCCGCCAATGTGGTGTTTCAAAACGAGGTAGGTGTCATCAACACAGGTGAGAGATATAAATTTGCAAGAAGCTCGGGCGAGTTGCACCGTATCTATATTGACTTCTGCCGCAGCCAGCTGACTCACTTTGAGAAGTCTCACAGCACGGATGTGCTGGCTGGCTATCTGTTGTCGGCCATGGAGGAACTGTTTGAACTTTTTGAGACTGATGCAAAGAAAGTGATTCTGTATCATGCCAACAAGCCCCGTTTTGTAGATGTTATTCAAAAGGCACTGTCCCGATATGAGCGGATATTAGAAGAAAGACGTCAAAAAGCCAAAGAAAGGGGCTTTGAGCGATACGACTGGGAAATCCCGGAAGAAAGGCTCTACAATGTTTCATCTCATCAGGTTATCACACAGGTGAAAGACCACGCACTCATCCCGTTCGTCGAACTTAATGACGCGTCGAATCCGGAGCAACGGTTCAGAATGTTTCTAGAGGCAAACAAGGAATACATTGACTGGTGGTATAAGAATGGTGATGAGGGAAAACAACATTACTCTATCCCTTACGTGCGGAACAACGGAGACAATGCTCTTTTCTATGTGGATTTCATTATCAGGATGAAGAACGGCCAGGTGTTTCTCTTCGACACGAAGTCGGCCAACAGCGATGGTGACGCGCCTCAGAAGCACAATGCTCTGATTGACTATATGTGCGCGTCGGAAAGAGCTGAAAACAACCTCAAAGGGGGCATCCTGATAGAAAATAAGGACGTGTGGTACTATTCGTCCTTCCATATCGACAATACAAACGACATCGTGGGATGGAATGCGTTTTTCCCACAGGACTATAACACTTAACAACAATAAAACTATGGCAAAAGGAATTGATGGCGTGTTCCTTCACTATGGAGTAAGGAAGGAGGACATGCAACTGATTGAGCAGTCGTGCAAAGAGTATGGCATAGATGTGGAATGGCTCAAGGAATATGTGCTGAGACCTTACAATGAAGAACGTAATAACCAAGGGGTAGAGTCAGTGGATGACAAGAAGCTGAACAAAATTCTGAAAAAGGCACTAAAAAATATTTAAAGCCATGAAGATTAAAAGAGTTTACGCAGAAAACTATAAAACCTATAAGCATCTCGACCTCGATTTGGAGGTGACAGGAGACCGGCCAATCATTCTTGTCGGTGGTGCAAATGGTTGCGGTAAGACAACATTATTCGATGCGATTTACCATGCACTTTACGGCCTTGACATCAGAAGTGCAAGGCAGTTTGAGGAACTGTTTAATGCCGGGGTGAAGATTACCACAGGGATGAAGAATCAAAAAATCATACTGAGGGTTGAGTTCTCCGGCATGGTAATCAATAAAGAGCAACATTACAAGCTTCAGCGTACTTATATGATGACCGAGGAAAGGGTGTTGGAGTCTGTCCAGCTGTCGATGGGAGGCAATACATTCACCTATGGCTCAGGCTCAACGGCATCTCAGCGTGCACAGAATGAAGAAGTCATCAACAAAATCATAGCAGCCAACCTGCCGAAGGAGCTAAGTTATTATTTCTTGTTTGATGCCATGAAGACGAGTGAGTTGCTAAAAGAGGAGCAAATCAATAAACTGATAGAGAAGAACATCAACTCTGTAATGGGGTTTAACAAATACAACCGATTGAGAAAAGGGTCAGCGGCTATATTGGCAGAGAAAAAAGCCGAAAAGATGGAAAATGAGAACCAACGGCAAGAATACGCCACCCTTACGTCAAGAAAACAGGAGTTGGAAAAGGATATAGATGAACTGAGCGCAAGGTATTCCGAAGCTTTGGAATATGCCAATGAAAATCAGGAACGCTATAATCAGCTGAAAGCAGGAAAGAATGCTGATGAGATAACGCGTGACAAGATGAAAACATTGGAAAACAACATACAGTCCATCATAAAATCGGAAACAGAATATCGACAGAATGTGGACAACCTGGCTAAGGATATAGAGACAAAGGTGGTTTATCCAAAGCGTTTTTATTTTTAGTCGAGTAATTGTAAAATATAAAGTTGCGTCACTTCTTAAGTTGTCAAAGAGAATGAAGTTGCTTTAAAACTGAGACGGCCGCGGGCAGGGTTTTGATACCCTCCCGCGGCCTGTCCGCTTGATATTTCGTCCCAAGTCTCTATCCCGTCAATTTCTCTGATAAGATTTTACTTAGAGACTTCCGGAGCGGCTTCAGTCCCGGCGTTTTCCGTAGCCTCAGCTGTCTCTGGAGCATCAGCTTTTTCGGTCTGCTCGTTTGCTTCCGGTGCTACTGCTTTGTCCTGGCCTTCGGTTGCCTCAGTCTCGTCCTGGCCTTCAGTTGCCTCCGTCCCGGCTGGTTGCTGCGTTGCGTCGGTAGTTTCCACTGCGTTGCTGTCGTTCTCAGCTGCTACAACCTCTGTTGTGTCGGTTTCTGCGGGGACTTCGTCGCCGTTTGTCTTATTGTCAGACTGACCGCAAGTGAAACTCATTGCTCCTACGAAAAGTGCGAGGAGGATGGCCGAAGCCGTGTTGAAAAACTTAATCTTTCTCATGATTTTAAAATTTAAAAAGTTAATGTAATGAATGAAAAATACAATATGTTTAGTTTAATGTTTAAAGTTTAATGTTGATAGTCTTTACAGTTTATTATACTGGAAAGCGGTAAAAGGTAAACAATTTTTTTAGTTTTTTAGTTTAATGTTTAAAGTTTAATGTTGATAGTCTTTACGATTTAATATACCGGGAAGCGGTAAAAGGTAAACATTGTTTTCTGAAAAATAATGAAAATTCTACTTCCGGGTGAAATACATGATGAGGAATGTGATGAGGCAAATTGCAAATACAACGAAACAGGGGACGGCAAAGATAAACGTAGACAATACAGTCAATCCAGCACCCATTCCGCATCTGTGACGATCATCCGGGGCGTATTTTGCGACACTGTCCTCGTATTGTTGCTGCTTCCTGAGAATTTCCTTTATGGAATCGGGCATTGCATTATGTTTGGTGTCTTGTTGCTCGACATCTGTTTCGTCTGACGATTCATTAAGATGAGAGTCGTACAATAGATCAATATACAATCGGTCAATAATAGAGTCGGTCAATTCATCTACAACAGGTTCCTCCAGCTCATCCATAACAGTGTCCTCTATCTCTTCCACATCAGTGTTTGATGCCTGATAATCATCAGGGTTGATGTATGGGAGCGTGTTCCTCAGTGAGTCGTAGTAACAATACTTTTCGTACCTGGTTCTTGCCGGGTATATGACTGTACCAGTGGAGTCCACGATTCCGTTGTCTATGGTGTCGTTAAGATAATGTTCCTCCTGCTTTTTTTCTTCTTCCCAGGCAGCCTGATTCTTGTCCAAATCACTTTTTCCACTGAATATGACAAGAATTCCGACCAGCAAAGCAAAGATCCCTATAATTAAGCTGTCAGCCATGCAGCCGGAATTATTTTTTTGAGGTGGATAGGGTGATGCCGGAGGCATTTGCCAGTTTTGCTGTTCTTGCTGTTGGGTGTTTGAACTGTTTTCCATAATGGTTGATGTGTTTCTGATTTGTGGTAATATAATTATTTACTCTCTCTCATGTGTTACGATTCTAATATACCGAACCAAGGAAAATGTAAACATTTTTTTGTCCTGTTTTTTTTATTATCCAATGCAGTTGCACAATGTTATATCGTAAATTGGCGGAAGGAAATCCTTGAATGATTGCGTTTTGGCGATGTGTGAATAAAGGATGGGCTCATGCTGAGACCTCGGGCTGCGGCGCTGTTTTCTCCATTTCCTCCTGCAGTTTTTGTAGGGCTTTGGACGTGGCCTTGATGGTGAGTTTGTCCGTGGAGCCAAAACGGTTGACGCTGAATGTGAGCAGCTGTTTGCTGGGCTGAATGCGTAGGACGTAGTCGATGTTGATCATGTAGGATCGTCCGAGGAGCATGAAATGCCGTCGGCATTGTTCTGGCAGCTGCTCTTCAATCATGCGTGCGATTTCAGCCCGCTGGTATGTGAGGGTGTTGATGACTCCTCCGTCAGCCAGATAGATATTGCAGTAGTTTCCGTCGGCGAGGATATATAGTATATTGTCCTGCCGGAGGTAAATCACTTCACTTTTGTTTTTTATAGTAAGGACCGGTTGTTCGTTCATATAAACAGATTTGTTATGAAAAGGTGTTTACAAATTTTTTTGATATACATTAAAAAAACAGGGGGGGGTGAGAGCTTTTTTTCTTGTGCTTCAGTTCCTGTAGATGCAATGAAAGATACGAAAATAAAAGCAAATTTACGAAAAGTTTGTGTTTCTGATTTCTCCCATTTGGTTTAAAGGTACGAAGATGGTGCTATGGTGTACGAAAAAAGGTTCATTTAGCTTTTCCGTCCCAGCGCTCAATGTGATCATTTTTGATTTTTTCATTTTCAATGAGTTTAAGGTGTTATAAATAATACTCTCTTTATTATTGCTATTATTCTATACCCAAAAGGTGAGAAAGGTAAACATTTTTTGTTTAAACTTTAATGTTTAAAGTTTAATGGGTAATGTTTTAATGGTGAGAGAGGTTGATGGGGTGGGGCATTGTTTTGTTGACAGGAGACATTTTTCCCGGATTGTAGTATTATGTGGAGTCGGGTGTGAGGGGCAAGGTGAGGGGACAAAGAAAAGGCGGTTCCTGCCGATGACAGGAACCGCCTGATAAGATGCTGGTGGGGCTCTATTGGTTACATTGGTATTTTTTTCTGAGCATGACTGCCAGTGGATTGTCCGCCTCAGCGATATCGTCGAGCACATCCTTGGCCAGGCAGTCGTCTCCGTCGATGGTGAGTGCCGCTGTGAGCCTCCATTCGATTTTTTCCTGATAGGGCTTGAACTGCGCATACTCCGCCTTGCTTTCTTTGAGTCCGTCGATGATATCCTGCATCTCGTTGATGAACGGTTGCAAATCCTGCTTCTCCTCAATCGCCTTGTCGATATCGGCAAGCATGCTCTGCACCTTCGGGTCTACGGTGTTCCCGACATTGGGCAGTGTGCCTCCGTCCATCACGACTTCCTCGTCGTCAGGCTCTGAAAGGGCAGCGACAGGGGCGTCTGCTACTTGTTTGTCGTCCCCCGTGATGGCATCCTCATTCGCTTGTTTTTTTGTGCTCGGTTGCTTTTTTGTAGCCACTTCTTTATTTACGGCTAATTGTGCCTCACCTTTTTTGGAGGTGAACTTGATGGCTCCGAACACCAGTACGACCATGGCGGCAATAGGCAAGGCCCATTTCATGAAGCGTCTGGTTCTGCTGGCGGGCTTAAGCGGTATGACCGTCGGGGACTCTGTTTCAGTAGCGGCAGCGGGGGAGAGTTCCATTCTCTCCTCGTTATAGTCTGCATATTCTGGTTCGGCAGCGGATGAACTGCTTGAAAGCTCACAATCAAGTCTAGCTTTGCATGCAGATGGTTTCTCAGCTATTGCGTCAGGTCTTTTCCCTTCCCTTGTGCTAATATGCAGTATCGATCTGACGATATGTTGCTCTTCTCTTTTCTTCGTGATGCCCATGGTCTTGATCATTTGTGCCATCATTTGTGCATCCTCGCGGAGCTCCTTGTCGTTCTTGAGGTCATTGATAAACTCCTGGGTCTCTTCAGGCGACATCTGCTCCCGCAGGAACCGCTCAATCCGTTCGAGTCTTTCTTCGTTATATGTCTTTTTATCCATAATTTCTGAGTTTTAGCTGTGATACTTTTCCCTGAAGGTTTGTCTGCATCTGGAAGCCGCGGCTTTGGCTGTCGTGGCGTTTTTGAGCCCTGTCATGTCAGCTATGACTTTCCAGCTGAGTTCGTCATTATAATAGAGCCAGAGCAGTTTCCTGCATTTTTCAGTCATCTCTTCCAATGCCTGATGAGCCATGTCTGACTTATACTGTTGACTGGCATCATCCTCTGCGGCGGACTGCAGGAGAAATTCCACTTTGTCCATGCTTATCCTGCCTCCCTGGTAGTCCTCGTCGCTAGTGTCGAAGAGCAATTCCGGGTGCGCTCCTTTTTTCCTGACTGCTTTCAGACACTGGTTTTTGCAGGTTTTGAAGAAGTATGGGTAGAGGTCTTTGGTCACTTTCCCGTCTTTGATGGCATTCCATAGGACAATCCTTGCTTCCTGCATGATATCCTCGACTTCATTCTCAGAGAGTACGGAAAACTGAGCGGTCAGATAGGCCTTAGCGTTTTCGCTGTACCTCCTGTCGAAATCCGCGAGGACACGGTTGATAGTTCTTTCGTCTGTCATAATATACCAATTTACATGAAAAGGTAAACATTTGGAAGAGAAAATTAAAAATTTATGGTATGTTCAGTATGATGTTCTTTTTTTGAGTGTTTATGTTTTTTCAAAGTCTGCAGGTGTGTAGGCTTAAGTTAGAAGACGCCCTGCGGGGCGTCTCTACTTGGTGAGTGCCTGGAAGAGTGCTTTTGCCACGACTTTTCCCCCCGCTGCGTTGATGTGGGTGTAGTCGAGGTTCGCCTGTCCTTTCTTCTGCATCCTGGCAATGCTTCCGTCGCCTCCCATAGCGAGGAAGAGGTTCCAGAATGCCACTCCCTCGTCGGCTGCCATCTGCCGTTGTGCCGCCATGAGTTCCTTCACCCCTTTCATTGTGGCGAATCCGTCCGGGGTGCGTTCATCCCGGTCTCCGCTTCCGAGAATGAGGATACTGGCAGTGGGGAAATGCGCCTTGATTTTCCTGATGACCTTCTTAAACCGGCTGGTGTAGGGTGAGTAGTCAGTCTGCTTCTTGTTGGCCACGTTGAGTCCGTATTCGAAGATGAAGAGGTCGTATGGCCTGAGTCTGGCGTATGCGTCGAGTATGTCGTCTGCCGTGTTGGCGGTGTACCATCCGTTGCTTCCCCTCATAGAGTAGTTGTCGACAGAGATGCCCGTGTTGCCGTCGAGTGCCACGCCGAACACTCTTCCGCTTCCGCTGGCGTCGAATGCGAATTTCCCGATGTTTTGTCCGTGGAACTCCGCAGCGGCCATGGCTCCCCCGTTGTCGCTGACAGCCGGCTGTGCCTCCGCTCCGTTGACCTTTCCTTTGAACGCGATTCCTCCCGGCACGTAGAATACGGTTGCCTTGTCGGCTGTTGCGGCATGTCCTTTACTGGTCGTGACGTTGAATGATGCGTTGCCATTGCTGATGAAGTAGGCTCCGTTGAGTCCTTGCAGGGCTCCTTTGTGGCCAGACTTGTCGTTGGCATGGTGCTTCTCCCATCCTGCGGAGTTGGTCTTGGCCGTGAGCCTGAACCTCTCTGAGACGCATGAGATGTCAATCCATCCCACACCTTTTCCTCCGTACTGTGCCTGCAGCATCTCCCTCAGGTCGGACGTGAGGATGTCTCCCTCGATGAATGAGTCTCCGAAGAATGCGATTCTGACCGGTCTTCCGGCTGCCTGTGCCAATGCCGCCTTGAAATGTGCCATGGAGTTTCCGAAGTCCTCGATGTCGGGCACCTCTCCCGTCTCGACCGCCGTATAGTCGATGGGCTTTATGTCGGCATGCCGGTATACCGCCGTGTCCCCTTCGTTGACGGACCTGACAGCCGGCGCAGAGTCCACGGGGCTGTTGTCTTGCTGCTGTTGCTGCTTGTTCTCCGCTTTTTGTCCGGGTGCCGGTTTTTCGTCCCGATCCGGTGTGTCCGCCGTGATGGAGATGTCGTCATTGGCTTCTTCCTCAATCTGGTCGAAAGCGACTCCCATATTCTCTTCTTCCCCTATGGTGTCGGCGGCAATCTCGACGGTGCCGACCATGGAGTCGACCATAGCCTCTGCGATGATGTTACCGCTGGAGTCCCTTTGCTGTACGTCGCTGAGCAGGTTGACACGCCGCATTTCCTTGCCGCCGATTTTCAGTTTCGGCAGCCAGAACATGGAAAGCAGCGTCAGTATGGTGAGCAGCGTGAGGTAGAAGGAATTCCGGATTTTGTTTGACACGGGGAGAATGATTTTTGTCGTTTACAGTTTTTTGGGGGGCATTTCGATTCTTCGGGTTATCGAAACTTCTAAAAGTTGAATCCTCGAAAAATCGGAACTTCGAAACAGCGCGGCTTCGTGGCTCCGACTTCTCGAGGTTACGGAAAAATTTACTTAGATGCGATGATGTTGATGACGGCCACGATGTCGGAGATGTCGATGCTCTTGTCTGCGTTTACGTCCGCCGTGTCTTTGTAGGTTGTGTCACCCGCGATGGTGTTGATGATGGCCACGATGTCGCTGATGTCAATATTGCCGTCGAGGTTGACGTCACCGACTTCGAACGGTGGCTTGGTGTGCTCGGTGATGGAGGTGAGTTCCGCACCAGTCTGTCCGTCGGTGGCATGGATGTTGAAGTAGAAGGTGGCCTGTGCCACTTTCCCGTTCTTCTTGTATCTGATGGCCTGTGCGATTTTGTAGGAGTCTCCGACTTTGAGTTTAGCCGGGTACTGTCCTACATAGAATGACAGAGCCGAGGGTGTGAATTCCGAATAGACATATCCGTTGGCGTAGCTGGTGACGATACCGGTGCTGCTGAACCAGTGTCCGTATCCGTTGGCTGTAGAGGCAGACTGTGCAACAGTTCCGGTCCTGGGGTTGCAGGCGTAGAACTTGCATGTTCCTTCCGCCGGTGCTCCTGATGAGTAGGTCCGGATAGCTGCAGGAAGGTCGGTGGCGGGTTTCTCCATCTGGAATGCGGTTCCGAGCGCTGAGAGCGCTTTTCCTGACACGGTAACTGTGGTTCCTGTGTGTCCCAGTGCGTCGGTGGGGAAGTATACGTCGTATTCATATTCCACGTTCGCCACGTCGCGGCCGTCGATGACGGACTCGGCATATACGGTGGCTTTGGCACCGATGTCGGTGTTGTGCAGCTTGAAGTAGTATGGCCATTGGTCATCGTTCTTGACGTCGTCGTCCCACTTGTGCTGGATATAGTTCTTGAGAGATGGGGCCACGACGAGCCACATTTGCGCTGTGTTTTCCGGGACGGTGAACGTGACGTCGACGGTTTTCTCTCCTGAACCGGTGCAATAAATGGAATCCTGTGCGAAGTACTCGCATGTGCCGTCGTTCTTGTAAACCACGTATCCGATACGGAATCCCCGGTAAGATGAGCTGATTCCGTTGTATGTGGTCCTTCCTGCTGCGGTGAAGTAGTCGCCGTTGTGATATTCTGCGGGGTCTGCGCTGGTGAGTCTGCTGATGGGCCTCATGGCGGTGAATGAAGTGGTGATTTCGGTTCCAGCCGGCTTGGTCTGCAGCGGGATGATGTTGAATCCGGTTCCTTGCGGGCAGCTGGAGTATGCCACCTGATAGGTTGAGTCCTCCGTCATGGTGCAAGCATATCTGAAGTTTCCGATATATGGTGTCCTGTATGGCTTGCATTTCTCGATGTCGTAAGCGGCTGCGTGCATGGCGAAATCGAAGTGCAGCTTGTAGAGCTCAGCCACCGAAAGCCCCTTGAGCTTCATGAGTGCTTCGTTGAAGTCCGCTGCTTTTTCCATGGGCTGTGTCCACACCTTGTAGATGGTCTGGATGTCGTCGTAATACTCGCAGAGATAGTGGAAGAACATGTATGCCTGGTAGCGGTGCCATTCATGAGAGAATGCATAGTTGTGGGTGTTGGCAAAGAAATTACCTGTTCCGCTCTCTGTGAATATCTCTTCCGGATAGGTGTATAGTGCCTGCCAGTTGGCCGTGGTCTCCCAAACCGCCGCTCCGCTACCGATAGCGTCGTGGAATCCGGTGTGGCAGGATTTGATGGACCCTTGGTTGGAGTCGTCGCTGTAGCACATGTAGTGGAATGCGTGTCCTACCTCATGGGCAACCGCTGATCCGACCGGCTTGCTGGTTGACGGGTTGATCCACAGTGCCGGCACCTGGTAGTCGTAACCGCTTCCGAAGCAGGTCCATTCGGTTGTGTGGTTGAGGCAGACGATAATCTTGTATTTGTGTACGTTGGAAGTGGGCAGAGAACCGAATCCGAGCACTTCCGTCTCATGCTTGTAGAAAGTCTCGAGCCGTTCCTTCATGTAGTCGAGGTCGAAATAGAAGAAGTTGGATGACGGCAGCTTGTCTGGAGCCGTGCTTCCCCATCCCTTGTCCCAGAAGATGATGAAGTTGTCGGTCTCCACACTTCTTGACTTGGACCAGGTGTATTTGTTGTCCGGGTCGCTGTCGGCATAAAGGAGTGTGTCGTTGGGATTGAAGTTTCTCCATTCCCATGGAATGTAAACTGATTTCTGTGCAAACGACACGGCAGCACAGATGGCCAGAATAGATGTTAGTAGTAGTTTTTTCATTTTTTTATTTTTTTTGCTGGATTTGCTGGATATTCTAGATTTTCTAGACGTTCTAGATATTCTAGAGGGGTTGGCTTATGCTGTTTTTTTTATTTATTTGTATCTGTTGGTTCCGGGTCGGGCTTGGATTCCGGGTTCTTGTTTTCCTCTTCGTTGTTCTCGGGCTTGATGAGCTCGGGGTAGGATATACGGGTGTGGTAGATGGTCTTGAGCCTTTCCTTGAACGCTTTTCTTGCGATGTTGATGTCCTTGAAGGATATTTCGCAGTTGTCGAAGAATCCTTCCTGGAGCTGTGAGAGCACGATTTTGTCGACGAGTGATGATATGTTCTCCTCGGTATATTCCGTGAGACTTCGGGAAGCAGCCTCAATGGCGTCCGCCATCATGAGGATGGCCTCCTCCTTCGATTCCGGGTTTGGGCCGGGGTAGGTGAATTTCGATTCGTCGATTTCCGCTTCCGGATGTTGGTTTTTGTAGGTGACGTAGAAATACTTCGCCTTTCCTTTACCGTGGTGGGTGAGGATGAACCGCTTGATGACCTCCGGGATGTCGTAGTGTTCAGCCAGTTTCACACCTTCTGTGACGTGCCCGATGATGACCTCAGCGCTCTTGATGGGTGAGATACGCTCATGCGGGTTTTTTCCTGACTGGTTCTCGGTGAAGAAGACGGGCCTTGACAGTTTCCCGACGTCGTGGTACATGGCACCGGTCCTGACGAGCTGTATGTTCGCATTGATTTTCTTCGCCACTTCTGAAGCCAGGATGGCCACCTGAGTGGAGTGTTGGAACGTTCCCGGCGCCTCCTCCATGAGCTTTTGCAGGAGCGGGTGGTTTGTGTTTGACAATTCTACGAGGGTGACTTCGGATGTGAACCCGAAGAATTTCTCCATGAGCCAGAAAAGGGGGTAGGCGAAGAGTAGTAGTAGTCCGCTGACGATGAGCCAGTAGTAGGGGTCTCTGCTTGAGAAGTCCCTGGAAACGTCCTCCGATGTCATGAGTTGGAAAATAAAATGAGTGGCTAGCAGTGTGATGGTGACGAGTATCATGGTTCTGACGAACTGTGATCGTTGTGTCATCTGCCTGAGGGTCTGTACTGCCACGAGTCCGGCAATGATTTGCAGGATGAGGAACTCATAGTGGTTGGTGATGCAAACGGATGAAATGAGCACGGTTGCGAGATGGAAGACGAATGCGACCCTGGAGTCGAGGAACACCCTGATGATGATGGGCACCATGCAGAATGGGATGGCGTAGATATGCAGCAGTGTGTGCTGCTCCATGGTTCCAGTAATGGCGCAGAAGACGGTAGGCAGGATGAAGAGCATGAGGTATGCCCTCTTGTTGAGGAAATAGTCCCTTCTGAAGACGTATAGGAACGTGTTGAGGACGATGACGATGAGCAGGATGAATAGTGCTTGCCCGATGAGTACACCGACCGACTTGTCGTTTTCCGACTGGGCCTCAATGTAGTTTTTGTAAGCTGTGATTTTCTCAAGCTTTTCTTTTGTGACGATTTCCCCTCTGTCGATGATTTTCTCGTTCTTCTGGACGTCGCCTTTTTTATGGGATATGGTTTGTATTTTATCGTTGACCGACTCTTCTGTTTTTTCCTTGTCGTAGAGCAGGTTGGCTTTCATGAAGGCATTGATGTTGAGTGCCTGCAGGAACTGGATCTCCAGGGAGTCCATGGTGGTGTTTCCCTCTTGTATCGGGGTGGTCAGTTCCTGGTATGCGTCGAAGGTCCTGTACACACTGTCGATGCTGATGGGTTCTCCGCTGATATTGTTGTTGACAATGCGGATTGTCTTTATTCCATTGGTTTTCAGTGTGTCGTATTCGATATCGTCGATGACTCCCTTTTCGTAAATTTTGTCAAGCCTGTCGAATAGTTGCTTCAGGCATGTGCTCTTGTCTATGCCATGGAATCGTTCGTTGTTCTCATGGAGGATGGTGGCGTCTTTGAATATCCGGTTTTTCATGGAGTCCCTGATGTCGGACCTTGTGTTGAAATATGCGGCTGTTGCCATCCTCACGCTGTCTTTCTTTGCGTTGAGGGCGCTGTCAGACAGATAGACGTTGAAGTCGTGTATCGCGATAAGTGGCTGGTGATGCCAGGGCTTTTCAAGCTGGACATCCGTATACTTGAACTTTCCCCAGTCCGGCATGAAATAGGTGATGATGGCCACCGTTGCAATCATGACCACAAAGCGGTTCAGCCACTCAAGCCCTTTGAGGGATTGAGTGGCCGCTTTTTGCTTCTTCAGAGTCTTGGCAAGAACCGGGTCTGTGGTTCTTCTGAATAGTTTATTGAAAATAGCCCACATGTTCTTTTAGTTTAGAGTTGAGGGTTTAGATTTGAGAGCGGAGTTGCTCTGGGACTATTTTTTTGAGAGTTTAGAGTGATGTTGCTCTGAACCAGAGTTTTTAGGCATTCAGGCGATTTATTGCTTCATGAGGTATGCCTTGAAGTCCTCGAATTCCTTGGTCATGCTGACCGCCTGCTTCTTGCCTTTCATGAAAGCAGCCAGTTTATCCGGTATGTCCACATCCTCTCCAGTGATTTCGTCTACGGTCTGCTTGAACTTGGCCGGGTGGGCGGTCTCAAGGAAGATGCCGTCCTCGCCTTCCTGCAGCCCTTCGCTCAGTGCCCTGAATCCACATGCTCCGTGCGGGTCGCAGAGATATCCTGTGTCTTTGTATACCTGCTTGATGGTCTGGGCGATTTGCTCGTCGGAATAGGTTGCTCCGCTGATGTCTGCACAGATGTCTGCATGGTTTTTTCCGTAGAGCTCATAGACACGTGCGAAGTTAGAGGGGTCGCCCACGTCCATGGCATTGGCGATGGTCTGGACAGAAGGCTTCGGATTGTACTGTCCGGTCTGCAGGAACTGGAAGAAGATGTCGTTGGCGTTGTTGGCGGCAATGAACCGTTTCACAGGCAGCCCCATCTTTTTCCCGAACAGTCCGGCGCATATATTGCCGAAGTTTCCGGATGGCACGCATACGACGAGGTTGTCCGCTTTGCCCATTCGCTTCATCTGTGCGTAGGCATTGAAATAATAGAAGGCCTGGGGGAGGAATCGCGCCACGTTGATAGAGTTGGCGGATGTGAGCTTCATGTGCTGGTTGAGCTGCTGGTCCATGAATGCCGCCTTGACGAGCCGTTGGCAGTCGTCGAACACGCCGTCCACCTCGATGGCGGTGATGTTCTGTCCGAGTGTCGTGAACTGGCACTCCTGTATGGCGCTGACTTTTCCTTTGGGATAGAGCACATAGACATGGATTCCGTCGACTCCGAGAAATCCGTTGGCAACTGCCGAGCCAGTGTCTCCCGATGTGGCGACGAGCACGTTGACTGTCTGTCCTTCGTTTCCTTCCTTCTTGATGAAGTACTGGAGCAGACGCGCCATGAACCTGGCTCCCACATCCTTGAATGCGAGAGTTGGTCCGTGGAAAAGCTCGAGTGAATAGATTTTATCAGTGACGGGTACGACCGGGCAGTCGAATGCCAGTGTGTCGTAAACGATGCGTTTGAGGTCGTCGGCGGGCACGTCTTCTCCGAAAAACGCGTCAGCCACGGTGTATGCGATTTGCTGGAACGTCAGGTTCTGAATGTTGTCGAAGAATTCCTTCGGCAGTGGCTTGATCCGCTCCGGCATGTAGAGTCCTTTGTCTTCAGCAAGTCCTTTCACTACAGCTTTCTCGAGGGTGGCGAGAGGCGCTTGCTTGTTGGTGGAGTAATATAGCATATTTTTATGGGTTGAATGAGTTGAACGGGGTTAATGAGGTTAGTCGTCCATGAGTGCGTTCATGAACTCGTCTTTCTGTAGCAGTCCGTACGAGCCGGCCTTGCATGCGTCCTCGTCGAGCGTCTGCACATCGTCGGGCATGACTCCCGGCTTGTAGATGAGGAACGGTACGGGCTCGTTGGTGTGTGTCCGGTGTGCCACTGGGGTGGGGTGGTCTGGCAGTATGGCGATGGCGACGTCTTCTCCGATTGCGGAATGCGGGTGCTCCGGGTCGAAGTCCTCGAGTTTTCCGTAAATGGCCTCGAAAATGGGCTTGACGGCCCTTTGGTCGAGGTAGTCGATGGTTCGGAGTTTGAGTTCGAGGTTGCCGTCATGTCCAGCCTCGTCGCTGGCCTCGATGTGTAGATAGACGAAGTCGTCGGTCTTGAGTGCCTCGACGGCCGCCTGTGCCTTCCCCTCGTAGTTGGTGTTGTAGAGTCCGGTGGCTCCCTCCACGTCGATACATCTGAGTCCTGCCAGCTTTCCGATGCCTCTGAGCAGGTCGACGGCGGTGATGACCGCGCCTCTTTTGATGGCAGGGTAAGTGGTGGTGAGCGGAGTCATGTCCGGCTTGTAGCCTCCAGCCCATGGCCATATACTGTTAGCCGGGTCTTTGCCTTCTTCCACTCTCCGGATGTTGACGGGGTGGGTCTTGAGCAGTTCCTGCGACTGGCAGATAAGCTGGTTGATGAGCTCGGCTGTGGGTTGGGCCTCAGGAACTTCCGGCTTGACGAGCAGGGGCTTCCATGGCTGTCCCGGGACGTCGTGTGGCGGCGTGCATGCGATGCGTTTGTCGCCACCCTTGATGACGAGCAGGTGTCGGTATTGAATGCCAGTGTAGAAATGCACTTTGTCGTTGCCCAGTTTCTCTTGCAGGAACTGTATGAGCTGGTCTGCCTCCTCGGTTGTGAGGTGTCCGGCAGAGTGGTTCTTAATGTGGTCGCCCTCGATGCAGATGAGGTTGCAGCGGATGGCCATGTCTCCAGGCTGGAGCTCCACTCCGATGCTTGCCGCCTCGAGTGGTCCGCGGCCCTCGTAGACCTTCTCCTGGTCGTATCCGAGGATGGCGGAGTTTGCCACCTCGCTGCCGGGGTGGAATCCGTCGGGCACGGTCTTGAGCATGCCGCACCTCCCCATGCGGGCCAACGCGTTGATATATGTGGGGTTGGCATACTGGAGGAGTGTCTTGTTTCCAAGACTCTCCACCTTCCAGTCTGCCATTCCGTCGCCAAGTATGATGATATGCTTCATTGCTGTTGTCGGTTTTTTGGGGGGGGACAGTGGGGCTGGGTGCTCTGGATGTTCTAGATATACTAGACGTTCTAGATAATCTAGATTGTCGGTCTGGGCAAAGAACCACTGTCCTGCTTCCCGCGGTTGACTGCTAGATGTTGGCGATTCTCATGATGTCGGCGAAGACACCTGCCGCCGTAACGCTGGCGCCGGCTCCATATCCCTTGATGAGCATGGGGTGCTCGTGGTAGCGTGCCGTCGTGATGAGGATGATGTTGTTGGAGCCTTCCAGGTCGTAGAACGGATGGTGCTCGTCCACTTCCTGCAGCGCCACTTTGCCTTTCCCGTTTTCTAGTGTGGCCACGAAACGCCATTTCTTGTTTCCTGCCTCCAGCTTCTTGCGACGCTGCTCGAAGTCGGCGTCGAGCGAGGGCAGGTTCTTCCAGAAGTCGTCGATGGTACCTTCGAAGAAGTCGTTGGGGATGAAGAGATGTTTCTCCACGTCCTCCTGGTTGAGCTTGTAGCCGGCTTCACGGCTGAGGATGACGAGCTTGCGGATGACGTCCTTTCCGCTGAGGTCGATACGAGGGTCGGGCTCTGAGAATCGTTCCTCCTTTGCCATCCTGACGGTCTCGGAGAACGGGATGTCGGCAGAGATTTTATTAAATATGTAGTTGAGTGTTCCGCTGAGCACCGCCTCGAGTTTCTCGATTTTGTCTCCCGAGTTGACGAGGTCGTTCATCGTGTGGATAATGGGAAGTCCGGCTCCCACGTTGGTCTCGTACATATATTTCACACCCCTGTCGCGTGCCGTAGCCTTGAGCTTCTCGTAAACGGCATAGTCGGAAGATGCTGCCACCTTGTTGGCTGCCACGACGTTGATGCTGTGGTCAAGGAAGTCCTGGTAGAGACCGGCGATTCCCGGTGCTGCTGTGCAGTCGACGAATACGGAGTTGAATATGTTCATTCCGATGACCTCTTTCCTTATGGTGTCCTCGTTTCCGCCCGGATGCTTAGCCAGTTCCTCTCGGAAGTTCTCGAGGTCGATTCCGTCGCGGTTGTAAATGGCACCTGTGACGTCGATGATGCCCACGACGTTGAGTTTGAGGCGGCGTTCCTTCATGAGGATCTCGCGCTGCTGCTTGATTTGCTGGATGAGCGATCCACCTACTGTGCCTGTTCCGCAGATGAAGAGGTTGAGCACCTGATATTCCGAAAGGAAGAAGCTGTCGTGCAGCACGTTGAGCGATTTGCGGAGGAATCGGCTCTCCACGACGAATGAAATGTTGGTCTCAGATGCACCCTGAGCGCAAGCGATGACGCTGATGCCGCTTCTTCCGAGTGTTCCGAAGAGCTTACCCGCAATACCGGGCGTGTGCTTCATGTTCTCACCTACGATGGCGATGGTGGCGAGGTTCTTCTCCTGCGCCATCTCATACATGGCTCCCATCTCAATCTCTTTCCTGAACTCCTCGTTGAGCACCTGGCAGGCCTTGTCGGAGTCTTCGTTTCTCACACCGATGGAAGTGGAGTTCTCGGAAGATGCCTGGCTGACGAGGAATACGCTGATGCCTTCTTTAGCCAAGGCAGTGAAGATGCGTCGGTTGACACCGATGACTCCCACCATGGAAAGTCCGGATACGGTGATGAGGCTCGTGTTGTTGATGGAGGATATTCCTTTGATGGCGCGTGAGCTTTTTTCTCCTTCCGACGATATGGTAGTCCCCTTTGCTTCGGGGTTGAATGTGTTCTTGATGAGGATTGGTATGTTCTTGATGCATACCGGATAGATGGTAGGCGGATAGACCACTTTTGCTCCGAAGTGGCTGAGCTCCATTGCCTCGATATACGACAGGTGGTCGATGGTGTATGCTGAGTTGATGACCTTGGGGTCTGCGGTCATGAATCCGTCCACGTCGGTCCAGATTTCAAGGATGGACGCGTCGAGGGCTGCCGCGATGATGCTTGCCGTGTAGTCCGACCCTCCCCGTCCGAGGTTGGTGATTTCTCCCGTCTCGTTATCCGTTGAGATGAATCCCGGCACGACTGCTATGGGTCGTGGCGACTGCTGGTCTTTACCCAATGCGATGAAATTTTTGAACTCTTTCTTCACATTGTCGTATGTTGTTGCAGTGACGAGTGTGTTCCTGTCGTTTTTCTTCTCCGTCTTGATGAAATCGAGTGCGTTATGGCAAGTGGCTCCCTGCATCATGGCTGCCACGATGCAAGACGACATTCGCTCTCCGTAGCTGACGATGGCGTTGGCCGTCTTCTCCGACAGGTCGCGTATGAGGTAGACTCCCTGGTAGATGCTCTTGAGGTCCTCGAGCAGCGAGTCCACGGTCTTGAGCACCTGTACCTGCTTCTCTGCGTCAGGGATGACTGCGTCGATCAGTTGGTGGTGGCGTTTCACCATTGCATTGTACGCCTCGATATAGCGCGGCTCTCCCGCCAGCGCCTGCTGCGAAGTGTTGATGAGCTGGTCGGTGATGCCGCCGAGGGCGGACACGACTACAATCACAGGCTCTTCGCTTGCCTCTACAATCTTTTTTACACTCAGAATGCTTTCTGCGGAACCCACGGATGTTCCGCCAAATTTCATTACTTTCATTTGTTTTTTTTATACGTTTTATGTTTATGTAGCGTCCTGCGTCTCAGGACTCTGCGAAAAGTCAGGCTCATGCTCTCCTCGTCCGGAACCACAACATCCGCAATCCGGAAAACATAGTCTGGCCTCTTCCCAGTACATATAATCTTTGCAAAGTTACGATTAAGTGAGCAGAAAAACAAATAAAACGCAGTTTTAATTTGGTTTTCTCGAACGAAAGTAACTTCGAGCGAAGCTCAAAATTGACGATTAAGTGAGCAGAAAAGCAAATTTTGGAGCAGCAAATGTAAAATAAGCTCGCTTATTTTGCTGAGTCGCGACAAAATTCGACGCAGACAAATAAAACGCAGTTTTAATTTGGTTTTGTCGAACGAAAGTAACTTCGAGCGAGGCTTCTTTGTGGGGGATTTCCCGTACGAATAGGAAAAATCCCCTTGAAAGATAGGAATAATCAGTTGGGGGAGTGAAAGAAAGGTGGTAATTTTGCAGTGTCAAAAAGAAATATTAACGATTAAACTCCTGATATGATTATGAAAAAGTACAGAACCATACTGACTGTGATTGCCATCGCGCTTTTCACCGTGCTTTGCCTGTCGAGCTGCTTCTGCTGCTATGACGATTACTACGAGCCGCTCCCGCGCCCTTACCGTTATCACTACCGCTACCATCACAGACCGTACTATTATTAGTTGAAAGTGGTATTAGTTTAAAGGTGAAAGTTTAAAGTTTAAAGTGGACATTAGTTTGAGTATGAAAGTGGCTGTCAACAGAGAATGAGGTCCTGATTGCGGATTTTTCAGCAAACATTTTGAAGTTCAAGAAAAAATGCCTATTTTTGCAGAAGGATGAATTATTAACATATACAACCAGAAGATTATGAAGAAGATAAAACACTTACTTGCAGTGATTGCTACTGCAACCGCCATGGCAGCCCTGCTGTCGAGTTGCTGGGGATGGTACGACTGGGATGAGCCAGGGCCTTATCACCACCGTCCTCATCACCCTCACCACAGACCGGGACCACGGTATTGATATTCCTCCCACAGTTTGAACGATTAAAAGGAACAGCGGACATGTACCGCTGTTTTTTTATTAGAAGAGGAAGTAGAAGAGGAAGTAGAAGAGGGAGTAGAAGGGGGAGTAAAAGTGGGAGTAGAAGAGGGTAGTAAAAGTGGGAGTAGAAGAGGGAATAAAAGAGAAAGTTAAAGGTAGTTACGAATTACCGTTCTGAAAGATTATCTTTCAGAACGGTAATTTTTTTATTATGGCAGTTTAAGGATATCTTCGGGTAGGAAGATGTTGTCGGTGGTCCGATTGACGGGCTCTTCTTTCAGGAAGAGGAAAATGTGGACATTTTGCTTTTCTTTTTTGAAGGGCAGGAATTGTGCGACCCATTCAAGTTTGTGTTGCAGTTTGGCTGCATCCTCCTTCGTTGTCCATTTACATTCGCCGATAAGAAGGTGCTTTCCGTCGAAAGATTCAGCCAGAACATCCAGTTCAACCATTTTGCCTTCTGGTTCTGTGGTCTTGTCCGGGAAGATTTTTCCCCACCATCGTGATGCCATTTTGTAGGTGATTCCTTCGATTATGTTACCCGACACAAAGTCCCGGCATAAGTTTTCCCAGCATGCTCCGGCATATTCGCTGAACCTGTTGGCGATGATGTCCATTACGATGTTTCCTTTCCCCAACTCGATATAGGATCTGAAGGGTGCGATGAACTTGAAGTGGAAGTCGAGCAGCGGGTCGTTAATTCGGTAGATACCTCGTTTGCTCTTTTTTTCATCATCTCCGAAGGGTATCTCCCTTCTGATGTATCCCAGTTCCCTGAGTCTTGAGAGCGGCTCAGTGATGTTGTTCGCATTTTTACCTGCTCTGGCTGCAATCTCCGATATTTTGTTTGCTCCGTTTCCTATGGTGGCGAGTATGGTGTTGGCCTGCACCGTCTCTCTCATGTCGTCTCTCAGCAACCGCTCAGGTTCGGCCAGCAGTGTTCCTTGTGGCCGGAGAAGCAGCTGGCTGACAGCCGTTTTTAGGTCGGGGTAGTCCAAGCGAAGCTCCCAATATCTTGGTACACCTCCCCATACTGCATATTCCTCCACCGCCTGTCTTGCGTCGCACTGCAGCGCCTGCTGGATAAAAGATGCGGGAATCGGGTCCATCTTGATGATTTCGTCTGCTCTTCCGTATAGGGGCTCTTGCGCATCCATTACGAATCCCTGCATGAGCTGTTGCGATGATCCGCATATAATCAAGTCGAATTTCAGGGTTTTGCTGTCGATAAGCCTTTGCAGTATGGAAGGCAAAGCCGGGCAGTTCTTCACCAGGTAGGGGAACTCGTCAATGCATACGACTGTCCTGCTCTGCAGTTGCTGGCTAAGCAAGGTGAAGAGCATCTCCCAGCTGGGGTATGTTGCCTGGTCGAAATTCGGTACGACTTGTGCTGCAAAGGTTGCAAACTGAAAGCGTTGGTTTGTCTCTGAGGTCATGTCGCACATGTAGTAGATATATTCGGAGCGACGGTCCAGCACTTTTTGCAGGAGTGTGGATTTTCCGATACGCCTGCGTCCGTAAACTACGATAAACTGACGCTTTTCTCTAGAAAGCGCAGTCTCGATTCTGTTAATATCAGTCTGTCTGTCAATGAATTCCATAAAATCTTATGATTATCGTTCACAAAGATAATCTTTCTGGAAGATAATTCCAAATTATTTGGAAAAAAATTTGGGTTGGAACAGTTTATTGATGCTGAACAAATTGAACCGAATACAACAATAGCTCAACTTGTCGGTGGCAAATTTCTCTGGTCCACAACTACTGAATAACATTATAGTCGCAAGAATTGTGAGTAAATTGCTTAATTTGTTCATATACAATGTTTTTTTAGGTGTTAGTAATATGTTTGGTTATAAAAGCGGCACAATAAGTGGAAAGGGCATCTATACCGTCAAGAGTTTAATGTCTGTGCCCTCGGTAAACTGTTGGTCAGATGACTTGAGGATGGTGAATATGTTGTTTCCCTTGAATTTGAGGGTGACATGGCTGTTCTTGCGGTATTTAATTTGAAAAATCTCCCCGATATAGAATCTGCAACCATGGATAAGATGTTCAATTTCTTGTATGTCTGTATGCTCATCATACGACTGCTGCAAAATGTCCCAATTGTCAAATCCCAGGTATTTGGAAATGATATCGAGTGTGGATGTCCGTGGAGCGCGTTCGTCATTGATGAGTCCCAATAAGCGTTTCAAGGTGTTGACGGCGAGATGTTCATTTGTCTGTGTTTCTATGTCGATACATAAGATTTCCACATCTGATGGTGACCGTAAGTTCAATCCAGACTTTCTTTTCAATAGTTCTTGTATGTGTGAAGGCAGAATCATCAGTATGTTTTTGTGACTGTTTTCGTATTTTTTTGCAAAAATACAATAAAAAGACATAAGTTGATTCATCCATTTTGTCCATTAGCAGTGTTAAAGGAATGATGAAAAAATAAGTAGCCTCGTTTTGACCATTGTTTGTGAATTGGATAACAATCGTTATACAAATAAAAAAAACGTTTTGTCTGTGGGCTTCGCACTGTGGTGTGTTTGGTGGATTGGTTGTCTGCAAACAAGTTTGCTCCAACCAATACGCCAGACACACCAGCACTTCGTGCAGACAAAACTCAATAAAAAATCCTCCACTGCGTTTCGGAGAAAAAACTGAGTAAGCGAGAGCGTTATGATTAAAAAACTTTTTCAATCATATTGCCGGGCGGAAAGTTTTTGGTCGTAGACAAACTACATTTCGCTGCGCTTCATTCAATAAAACAATGTGGGCGATATAATTTTTTTGGTATTTCAGGAATTCGTGTGGGTTGCAAGCCGCTTGCATTCAGTGATTTATCTATAATCTGGCATATTGGCCTTGCAAGGCACTGATTTATTGATGAATATAGAATCATGTCAGACATGGAGAATTAAGTCGAACTTGACTCATGTCAAACTTTCCACACGAATTCCCGAAGAACCATTTTTTTAATTCGAAAGTTGAACATTATTTTTGAAATATGGCAAAAATTTCTTTTTTTTCAGAAAAATGTTTGCGTTTTGGAAAAATCATCGTATATTTGCAGTTAGTTCTAATCCGAACTGAAATTCATCATATAACAACAAATTATATAACCAAAAAAAGACAAATATAGCTTTGGGGTGATTTTATTCTACACCCTGATGAGAGGTATTATTAAACATATCAATAACCGAATTGAGCGTGTTGTAATAAATAAAGACTTTAATAAACGGTCTTTCCTCATTCAAACTTTATGGATATAAGAGCTTTTGGCTCTTGTTCTCTTCTTCCGAATACCGCCAATATTCAAAGAGTGCAAACGTCAAGTTTGTATTTTCACGAGAACAAGTTGACTGAAAGTTCACGCAAGGCGTGGACTGTTCATTTACTTGTTGTGGAAATGGTCACTTGGCGGTAACCAGGAAGAAAACGAGTTGAATGGTTGCACGCCTTTTCTATAAAGTGACTGCACAATGAAAATAAATTACCTGAAATTCATCATTACCACTACCTTGATTTTATCTTTTTGTATTGGTGGTAATGCGCAAATCAAAACCAACCTGGAATATGACTATGTAAGCAATGAGACAAATAATGCTGGATTAACGAAAGTTGTGCTAAAGTCAGATGAAATGATTATTGGCACATGGCCGTCTGAAACTAGTTATAAGAGCTTATATGGATGTATAGATGAAAAGGGAAAAATAGTTGTTCCTGTACAATATGTAGATATTGAGATTAACAAAAACGCAAATTATATAGTTGCAGAAAAACCAATATTAGTTGGGACTCCATATAAAAATTCTATTCAGATAAAACGTCTTTTGCTGGCTGAAGATGGAAATGGCTTTTTAGTAGATACCATATATCAAGATATTGGAGTGGAACCAATATCATTTAAAATACATAAATGTGTTATAGTTAAGGATATAAATAATCGATTTGGTTTAGTAAATACTTCTACCGGAGTTGTTATACCCCTTATTTATGAGGGTATGAAATGGCTCAATCGACAGAAAGGGTATTTGTTGGCAAAAAGGAATGGATTATGGGGTATTGTTAATTGTAAAGGCGAAGAAATTGTTTCACCTAAATGGGAAAATTGTGGTGAAATATTGTCTGATAAGTACATTTTTGATATAATTCAATTTTATTATACATATTATAAAAAATATAGTAAGTATCAATACGGAGAACTTGGAACTGACGAAGGACTTATTGCTGTATATAAAGGAGATAAATTGGGATTTATAAATACAGATGGAAAATTGGTTATTCCAATAATGTATAATGAAGATGAACATGCATATTTCTATAGATATACTCTTAATAAAACATTGTTCCTTAATGGTATAGTTATATTGAAAGATAATTTTGGAAAAATGGGAGCAATAGATGTAAATAATAAAATTGTGGTTCCATTTGAATATGATGAATTATGTGGCTACGATGGATTTACAATGTGGGCTGTTAAAAATGGTAAGTATAGTATTATTTCAAATAAGGGAGAAATATTAAATACGGTGATAATTCCTAAAAAATATCTAAATAGTTCATTGGAATACGGTGAAGGTGCAGATTTTGTAAAATATGTAACTGGGTACCATAATGGCAAAATAAGAGTTTTTGCTTATTATGATTATAAAGGGCGTGAGATAAAGCCTAGAAAATTCGAAGAGGCAAACTTGGCTAACAGACACAAGATTTTTGAAATAGAGCAAGAATATGTCAATAAACAAAATGCAATAGAAAAAGAAATAAATTTACCAAAAGTAATATGGCCTAATTCAATTGAGAATTCAGTAACACAAAGTAAATTAGAATTGTCTGTACGGATAAATTCTTATTCAAAAGTCTCTTATGTCAATTTATCAGTTAAGGGTAATAATAGTAATGAAGATAATATCATAGAAGAAGATGATAATGGATTGATAATAAAGAAAATGGTGCTTTTGGAGGAGGGTGAAAATATTATTCAGATAGATGTGACCAATGCGGCAGGTACGATTCATGAGGAGAAAACTTTGAACTATCGTCCTAATGGCAAAGACTTGCCTGTGATTGAATGGCTTGACTTTGCCTCCACGGCCTTGAAACAGGAGTATCAGCTAAAATTGGGCATCAAGTCACAATCCAAAATCGAAGATGTCAGCATCACCCTTAACGGAGTACAGTCACGTGGGGTGAAAACAACGGAATCCGATGACTATAGCATGACGGTGAATCGTGTGATGACATTAGCTGAAGGCACAAACCGCATTGTGGTAAGTGTGCGCAATGCCGAAGGAATATCCACTTCTGAAAAAGTGATAACCTACAAGGGGGCATCCCCGACGCCAGTAATCAATGAGAAACGGATAGCCTTGGTTGTAGGGAACTCGCATTACAGCAATACTGAGATGAATTTGAGGAATCCGGAAAACGATGCTGAGGACGTGTCTGAAAAGCTGGAACAACTCGGCTTTGAGGTTACCAAGCTGATTGATGGGTCATTAGAACAGATAGACAAAGAACTGTCCTCCTTTGCCGAGAAGGCAAAGGAATACGACGTGGCACTTTTCTATTATGCCGGTCATGGCATCCAAAGCAAGGGGGTCAATTACATCCTCCCCACAAACATTGATAATCTGACAGAGGATAACATCAGATATAAGTGTGTTGACTCTGGCAGAGTGTTAGATGCCATGGAGCAATCAAATAGTAAACTGAAAATCGTAGTGCTTGATGCCTGCCGAAATGATCCTGTGTCACGGTCATGGCACAGAAGTTCTTCTTCACGGGGCCTTTCTCTGATGAATGCTCCTATTGGCACAATCATCGCCTTCTCAACTGCCCCAGGGCAGACAGCCCAAGACGGCGATGGTCATAACAGCCCATACACAGAGGCATTCCTTTCTGCGCTTGACATTCCGAATCTCGATGCTCTGCATTTTTTCCAAACGGTGGGGGCAAATGTGCAAAAGAAAACTCATCGGTCACAAATTCCCTGGCTCTCATCTTCTTTTACAGGAGATTTTTATTTCAACAAACAGTAAAAACAGCGTATTATGAAACGATTCTATATCATACTAATAATTTCTCTGTGTTCTAACTCAATATGGGCACAATATGACCAAATTGGGCATGATTTTGGTAATGGCTTGAGAAGAGTCAGAAAAGGTTATTACTATGGATTTATCGATGCTAATGATAATGTAGTTGTACCTGTTATATATACATATTTAGAAGAATTTACGGGTGGAAGAACGCGAGTGGTAGGGCATCAACAATATTACAAAGATGTTTTTATTGACAAAACGGGCAAAGCCTATGCACCTTACGAAAGTGTAAATATCTCTTTAGATTTGGGAGATGGAATCAGAATTTTTGAAACCTGTAATAAAAGTGGTGAAGTGCAATCTGGTTTGATGGATAACGATGGCAATGAAATCTTGGAACCGAGAAATCGAAGTATATTTCATTTCAATAAAAATGATTCCTGTTTTTATGCAGATGATTATTTAATTAACAAGCATGGTCAGCTTGTTGTTCCATATAAAGTTCATGACGGTTTAAATGGAAATGGATACGCTATGATTGAAAATAATGGAAGATACGGATTAACGGATATGCACTCAGGAAAAGTAGTGGTTCCACCAAAGTATCAAAGTGTCAGATATCCTCATGAAGGAATGATTGGTGTGATAACGGAAAAAGGAGCGGGATTCTTAGATGCCAGTACTTATGAAATTAAAATTCCATTTGTTTATGATAATGTCGGTAGTTTCTCTGAAGGATTAGCTCCTGTGGAGAAAAATGGTAAATTGGGCTTTATTGACTTGGATGGAATACTTGTTATTCCTTTTAATAAATTTGAAGAAGGTTTTAGTGCCCGGCCTTTTTGGTCTGGCGGTTTTAGGTTTGGCTTATGTATTGTTGGTATAAGAAATAATGGCAAATTGCAAGAGGTTCTCATAGATAAGTCTGGGAAAATTTTAACGCCATTGTGTCATGATATTGCTAATTTATCCATTGAAAGTGGATTCACTGTGTGTGAAAATGAATACCCAAGGAAAGTAGCTTTCTATGATTTAAACTGTAAACGACATGAAACAAAAAAAGAATGTGAAATAGCACAGTTCGCTATTATTAAAAGCCGGGCGGAAACTGGACATCCTCAATTTTATACTGTATTAGGAGATATTTATTCTGACGATGAAAAGAGTCGTGCCCGAGGACTTAGTGGAAAAGACGATAAACAGGCATTTTATTGGTTTATGAAAGCTGTGGGTTCAATAGATAAATCTAAAAATGGCTACTGGGGAGAATCTGCTATATACTATAAAATCGGCGAATGTTATGAAAAAGGCCTAGGTGTTGAGCAAAATTTGGTTGAGGCAAAACGATGGTATAAAAAGAGTTACGAAACTTCATGTACAAGCATGCGGAACGTAAGATATAATGCATATACAAAATTAGTTGAGCTTGGTGCAGATTTGAGTCCAATTCCTCAACCAAACCCAATCCCTTCAGGTGATTATGCACACATTACATGGTTGGATTTTCCAGACATTATTAGTCAGAGTGAATTAACTTTAGAATTGGCTATAAACTCCGATACGAAAATCAAAAATGTATCAATAATTGTTAATGGAGCGCAGGATCGTGGTATTAAAACAACAGAGAATTCCAATCATGAAATGATGATTATCCACCCAATTTCATTGTTGGAAGGGAAAAACACTATACAAGTAAAAGTGGTAAACAGTGCCGGGATAACCCAAGAAGAAAAAACTATTGATTATCTTAAGGAAAGTAAAGATACTCCCATAATTGAATGGCTTGACTTTGCTTCCACGGCCTCAAAGCAGGACTATCAGCTAAAATTGGGCATCAAGTCACAATCCAAAATCGAGGATGTCAGCATCACCCTTAACGGAGTACAATCACGTGGGGTGAAAACAACAGAGTCCGATGAATATGTTATGATGGTAAATCGTACCGTGACATTGGCTGAGGGCACAAACCACGTCGTTGTAAGTGTGTGCAATGCCGAAGGAATATCCACTTCTGAAAAAGTAATCACTTATAACGGAATAACACCCAAACCAATCATTAAAGAAAAACGGATTGCTTTAGTGATAGGTAATTCCAAATATGAGGGTAACGTGAATCCTCTCACCAATCCGTACAATGATGCAACTGACATAGGCAAAATACTGAAAAAGCTGGGATTTGAGACAACGGTGCTTTATGACGGCACCAAAAAAGAGATGAACAATGCTGTCAGTCTGTTCGTTGAGAAAGCCAGAGAATATGATGTGGCATTGTTCTACTATGCTGGCCACGGACTTCAACTCCAGACAGATATCGGAGGAACGAATTATCTGATTCCTGTTGATGCTCAGCTGGTATATAAATGCGATGCTGAGGATTGTGTGAGTGCCAATAGGGTTGTGGCACAGTTGGAGGCTTCCGGATGTAATATACGGTTGATAATACTGGATGCATGCCGCGATTTGCCTAATTTGAAAGAATGTCAAAGAGGAAGCAGTAATGGAGGATTCTCTGAAATCTCTTCAACTGTAGGAACATATATAATGTATTCCACAAGAGAGGGAAAGACTGCTGAAGATGGAAAAGGACATAACAGCCCGTTTGCTGAAGGTTTCCTGAAATTCATAGAAGAGAAGAACCTTCCAGTTGAGACATTCTTCAAGAAAGTAGGTGAATGGGTTGACGAGAAGACAGGATTTAAACAAAGCCCATGGCCATCAGGACGAATAAGAGGTAATTTTTATTTCAACAAACAAAATTAAAAACAAACCAGTAGAATTCTCTTTTTTTTAGGTATATGCTTGGTGTTTGAAAAAAAACTTGTATATTTGCAATTAGTTCGTTTTGAGGATGGAATTCATCTATAAGAATTTTCAAAGCAAGAAACTGATAATAGCTGGTTTTGGATGATGGATCCATCTCTAGATACGAGTGATTTATAAACATATCATTAACCGAATAGAGCGTGTAATATCATAAAAGACTTAGTCTTTCCTCGTTCATGTTTTTAGTTATAAGAGTTTTGTTTTTGTTTTTTTTTATTCCTAATGCCGCCAATCGCCAAAGGGTATAATGTTAAGATTCTGTTTTTCGTGAAAACAAGTTGTTGGGATTCAAGTAGGCATGAATTATTTTTATTGAGAAAAGCTTGTCTGACGGTAATTAGGAAGAAAATATGTTGAATGATTGCACGCCTTTTCTTATAATGTAATTGAAAGATGAAAATAATTAACATGAATGCAATCATTAGCACTATTCTTCTTTTGTTATTAGTGTCAGAGACCAATGCGCAAATCAAAACCAACCGGGAATATGACTATGTAGGCAATGAGACAAATAATGCCGGACTGAGAGTGGTGGGTGTGAAAAATCAAAATCAAACGCACGTTGATTTTCCTGACGGTTCCTATGGGGGAAGGTATTTGTATGGATGTATAGATGCTGATGGAAAAGAGGTTGTGCCATTACAGTATGTGAGAATTGATTTTTCCCAGGAAGCAAAATTTATTAAGGTATACAAGCTGTCATATGTTAGTTCCTCTGCTACATATGTATGTGGTTTGTTAACGGAGGATGGAAAGTACTCCTATGCATATACAAAATACAAAGATATTGGTGTTGAACCATATACATTCAATACACACAAATGTGCTATTTTTAAAACAGAAAAGAACCATTATGGCATAGTAAATTCTCACGCTGAGGAAATCGTTCCACCAATTTATGATGCAATGTGTTGGATTAATAAAAACAAAGGTTATTTGGCAGTTAAACTTAATGGATTATGGGGCATTATTGATTATAAAGGAAAAGAAATAGTTGTACCCCAATGGGATGACTTAAAAAGCAATCTTTCAGATGGTTTTTTGATAAGTCTTATATATGGTGGAAGTCCGTACGGAAAAGCAATTGAAATACCTTATCGGGATGAGTTTGGTGAACTCAACTCGGATGATAAACTGATTGCTGTTGCAAATAAAAGTAAATGGGGGTTTGTTAATTCAGAAGGAAAAATTATTATTCCTTCACAATATTATAATAATTCTGGAATCATAACTTGGGTCTATCATAAAAAATGGGAAGATATAGAAAAAAACACACCAGTATTTTTCAATGGAATAGTGATTCTAAAAGATAGCAATAGTGGTAAATTCGGAGCATTAGATAAGCATAATAACATTGTTGTACCCTTTGAATACGATAAACTATTTGATTATAATGGCTATGCCATGTGGGCGTGCAAAGACGATAAATATTTCATAATTTCTAATAAGGGTGAAGTCCTGAGGAATGTTTCCGGTGCTAATTCTTTTAAGTCTTATCGAGGAGTCTTGTATTCATATAAGTCCAAAAATGATAAAAGAAAGAATGAAATGAGTTATGACGACCTTGGCCGTCAATATGCGTCATATGAAGAAGCCAAAGCTGCCAACGACATCATCAGAAAAGCAGACTTGGACAAGAAGAAAAAAGATGTGGATTACGAAGAAAAGACTTTGGCAGTTCTTGAATGGTCGGATATGGACGAAAATATCAGCCAGAGTGAATATGAGTTGAAAGTTAAAGTGAAGTCTCCGACAAAGATTACGAGTGTGTCAGTCAGTGTGAACGGCACTCAGGACCGTGGCATTAAGACTGTAGACAACACAGGCTATGACATGGTGATTATGCGGACACTTTCACTTGTAGAAGGGAAAAATGTGATTCGCGTGGCCGTGACCAACGAGGCGGGCACCACTCAGGAAGAGAAAACCATTAATTATCAGCCTCATGGCAAGAATTTGCCCGTTATTGACTGGCTTGACTTCGCCTCCACTACCACAAAACAGGAGTATCATATGAGATTGGGAATCAGGTCAAAATCCAAAATTGAAGATGTCAGCGTTACAGTCAATGGGCTACAGACGCGTGGGGCTAAAACCACGGAGTCAGATGAGTATGAGATGACGGTGGATCGTACCGTGACATTGTCGGAAGGCACAAACCGTATTGTTGTAAGTGTACGCAATGCTGAGGGCATATCCACTTCTGAAAAAGTGATAACCTACAAGGGGGTGTCTCCGACACCTGTAATCAACGAGAAGCGTATTGCCTTGATTATCGGGAACTCTCATTACAGCAATGAGGAGATGAATTTAGCAAACCCGAAAAACGATGCTGAGGACGTGGCGGAAAAGTTGGAGCAACTTGGCTTTGAGGTCACCAAACTGATTGACGGGTCATTAGAACAGATAGACAAGGAGCTGTCTACCTTTGCCGTGAAGGCAAAGGACTACGAAGTGGCACTTTTCTATTATGCCGGTCATGGAATCCAGAGCAAGGGTGTCAATTACATCCTTCCCACGAATATTGACAATCTGACAGAGGATAACATCAGATATAAGTGTGTTGACTCTGGCAGAGTGCTTGACGCAATGGAACTGTCGAACTGCAAACTGAAAATTGTGGTTCTCGACGCATGCCGAAACGACCCAGTTTCGCGGTCCTGGCACAGAAGCTCTGCATCACGAGGCCTCTCACTGATGAATGCACCTATCGGCACTATTATCGCTTTCTCAACCGCCCCCGGACAGACGGCACAAGACGGCAACGGGCATAACAGCCCATACACTGAGGCTTTCCTTTCCACGCTCGACATACCGAACCTCGATGCTCTTCATTTCTTCCAAAGCGTAGGGGCAAGTGTGCAAAAGAAGACACAACGTTCTCAAATACCATGGCTCTCATCTTCTTTTACAGGTGATTTCTATTTTAATAAACAATAACCAAAACAACAAGACATGATGATGAAAAAGATAATATTGTTATTTGCCGTTCATATCATGGCATGTGCCAGTGCTTTTGCTCAAGAAAATGGACTGGGATGTGTGTATGACCCGGAAGTTGACGGCAAGGTGCCACAGCAAGCTCGTTTGGAAACACGGGACTATAGAGTTCTTCCTAAGTCTCATTCATTAAAACCATACTGTCCAATAGCGAAGTCACAAAGTGTTTATGGTTCATGTTCCGCTTGGAGTACAGCTTATGCAGCGCGGACTATCTGTGAAGCCGTGAATAATGGCTGGACCAATAAGGACAGCATTACAGCTGAGGCTTTCTCTCCCATGTTCTTATATCGTCAGTTGTATCATGTGCCCGGATGCCAGGGAGGTGTGTCTATTGCAGGATGCTTGAATATCATGAAAACAAAAGGTGTTCCAAAGTTTAGCTCTTTTGGGACACTTTGTGCTGATTATGTACCAGAGAATCTCTTTACTGAAGCTACTTCCTATAAAATCGATGGATTTTTCAGCTTGTTTGGTATGAATTCCGGGTCGGGAGTTGATAAGGTGGCAATCGTGAAGAAAGCGCTGGCTGAGAATCACCCTGTCGTGATGGCTATGGATGTTTATAATTCGTTTAGCATTTATGATGGCACTGATTTCTGGAATGGAGTGAAAGATGTCAGACGAGGTCCTCACGCCATGTGTGTCGTAGGTTATGATGACGAGAAATATGGCGGGGCGTTTGAAATTATGAATAGTTGGGGGAATGGTTTTGGGTCAGGAGGTTTCGTGTGGCTGACTTACAGCATATTCCAACGTGATGTGGATTATGCCTACAATGTGATATTAAACAAGAAAAATGAACCGAAACCGCTTCCCAAACCAATACCAGATCCTCAGCCTGAGCCAAAGCCAAAGCCTGTTCCTGCGAAGAAATACTCGATGTCAGGGGAATTGGAAGTGATTGAGCGTGACGGAGGTGGACATATGGGGATGGTGTTGGCAGAGAATGGCCTGATTCCACATTATGCCGCCATAGAGGAATATATGTCTGGCAAGCGTTTCCGCCTTTCTGTCGGTAACAATGAGCCAGCGTGGGTTTATGTCATAGCCACCGACTTGAATAACAATCTGGATGTGTTGTTCCCATATGCAGATAATATAAGTGCTTATCTCTGTTATAAGAATTGCCATATTGCTATACCCGATGAAACGCATGAATTTGAACTGGACTCCACGCCAGGGACGGACTTCTTCTGTGTGCTTTATTCTCAAGAGGAACTTGACATAAAGGATACGGTAAGTCGGATGAAATCTGTGGACGGTTCTTTCTATGAACGTCTTAAAACGGTACTGGGCGACCGTTTGGTGACAGGCGAAGATGTACGTTATGTGCGTAATCAGCCCAGCTTCAGCGCCAAAACAAACAAAACGGTCGTCCCTCTTGTTATAGAGATTGGTCATCGTGATATTCAAGTGAATTATAATCAATGACGATATTGTTGCGTGAGTAGTCTTAAGTGCTTGACTTTGTCGGCTTTCAGTGCAGTTTTTTTTCTTGTTTTTTCCTATTGGATAACAAATTTGCGTTTTCCTGTAAGCGGCGAGAAGACCGTGTTATCACGGCTTGAACAGTTGCGTAATATAGTGCATCCAAAGCCCCGTGTCGTTCCTGACAGTGTGCTGTTTGTAAATGTGAGTTATGACAAAGAATTTGTCGCTATGAGGGATGAGTTTGGCTTTCCTGCAGGGCGGACACAGATAACCAGCCGTCATAAGTTGTTAGAGTTGCTGCAATACCTGAAAAAGGAAGGCACATACAAGTATGTATTGCTTGACGTTTTTTTTGGAGAAGGATTCTCAACAGAATGGGATGATTCTCTGTTTTCTACTATCGTCTCTATGCCCCGGATTGTGGTACCGTGTCATGCCGACGAGCCATTGGCCGACGAACGCTTGAAAGAGAAAGCGGGCCTTTCTGATTATATAATCACATTCAATGAGTCTGATTTTGTGAAATATCCTTATTTCTCAGATAAACAAAAAAGCATACCGATCAGAATGTATGAGGAAATCACTGGGCATAGGATCGACCGCAAGGGAATACTCTATAATGATGGCCCAATGCTGGCCCGCCGTAGTGTAGTTCTTACCTACGAACTACGTGCAGATGCCATGTATGCGGACAATGGCGAGAAAATGTGGTATAATCTGGGAATGGATTTGCTCTCTGACAGTATTGCGGGGGTGGATGGCCGGGGTAGTAACTTGCTGTATGAAAGTCCAGAGCTGACCAAAGACAAATATATAGTGATTGGTGCGTTTGAGGGTGATGATACACACCTTACATTCTCCGGCGGATTGTCGGGGGCTGTCATTAACTTCAACGCATTCATATCCTTGATGAACCGGCATCATATCGTATCGGTAACACTTTTATGCGTCCTTTTTGTTGTTTTCTTTATACTTTCTTATCTTACGTTCAGCAGGAGAAGAATGTTGGATGTGATTAATGATATGAAGGAGAAGACTAAAAATAAAACCATTCAGAAAGGATTGCACCTTCTCACATTCCTGAATACGTGGGTTGGACTGTCATTGTTCCTAACGATTTTGTGTGTTCTGACTTATCTCATATTAGGAGAGGCTTACGACATATTAGCCACGTCAACACTTTTCTATGTTATGCAGCGGTGTGTAATGGCTTATGACAGGAAACTCAGTCGTGAAAGAAACTAATCTATAATTGGAATAGATATAAATCATTACTAACTAATAACAATTATTACTATGTGCCAGATAAGAAAACGGATGATTATACTATTTGTGCTATTATCCTTAGTACAGTTGTTAAGCGCGGTTAATTATAAAGTTTTATTTGTAAATTCCGGGACAGTGAAGATTGGCGGGAAGAAAGCGGTGAGAGACATGGTGTTTGATGAGAAAGAGGATATTGAGTGGTCGTCAGAGAATCAGGCCATGAAGGTCCAGAACATGAGCAGTAGCCGTGTGATAATTATAGCTGCAAAGTCGCTGTTGGAGAAAAAGACAAAATCTTTGTCTGATTATCTTGGCAGAGTCAAGCATCTGTCAACTCGTGGTTATGTTTCGCATAACATTATCACGGACACGGTCAGCTATTTGCTGGATACACTCAAGCTGGATGTTGGCCAATTTGGCCAATCAGAGGCAAAACTGGTTGTTCATGCAGGGGATGTCACGATGGAGAAGCCTGTCCATAAAAGTGCTGACGGATTCTTTTACGTGCTTACACGGACTTTATTCGATGGTATCAATTCGAAGACAGTTTCTATAGATATAGAAGTGACAGAACAGAAATTAGATTGGCATTATTATGTTTATCGGAGATTGAACGTTGTTATACTTCCTTTGCAGGTGGATTGATTATCCCAACAGGCTAATTTCTGTAATGTGTGGATTGCTTGATGATAACAAATAAAGCTTGACTGACACGGAAGTATATGTTGTCCTTTCGTGACAAAGCGCTTGACGGAAGAGTGATAAAGAGTGGTAAAGCGTGATGCGCTGGCTATGCCTAACAAAATAGCTGGTCGAGCGTAAGCTCTTTTTGTATAATCCCGGAATGTTCGTTTCTTTCAAGTCCTTTTGATGTTATCAAGGTGACAATGATGTTTTTGTCCGTCTTCGTTGCTTCAGTGAATGATGTGACTTTCCGCTCAATATCCTCTTCGTCTTTAGCAGACATGACATAGGCACTGCCGTGATATTTCATCTCGCAAAGATTAATGGCTTTGTCCGCTCTGTCAATCAGCATGTCTATTTGCGCTGAACGGTGGTCGCCTTTTCCGAACCATGAGCAGACATTGGCAGAGATGCCGGAAATGCCCAATGCCATTTTAATTTGATCGGCATGATTAAGACAGAGCATCTCAAACGATAATCCGCTCCATGTGCTGTAAACATGTGAATTCTGATGAGTGGACCAATAGTTTGCATCTTGTGTGTCAGCTCGTCTCATCACTTGAAAATAGAATAAAGTGAATGGGTCCACCAGCTGATACAACGTGTCCGTATTTTTGAAGTCTTTGTAGCTGGAACGCCGTTTTCTTGCGGTCTCACTGATAAAAGGAGCATAACTTCTTATAAATCCGCAACTTTCCAGCTCTTCCAGCATCGTGGAGAATTTTCCGTTGTCTGAAATTTTTGTTTGTCGGATAATCTCTTGTCTGGTCAGTCCTTTATCCTTAGTGGCCAAAGCTGTCACAATTTTAATATGACTGTCTGCATTTTTATACAGTGAATAATAAAGGCTTTTGAACTCATCGTGTAGTTCTCCGTCTTCTGCGAAGATGAGTCTGTCTATATTCTGTGCTATACTTTCGCCTTTATTAAGTTTTGACAAATAGAACGGCACCCCGCCCAGAATCATGTAACATTCTGCTATCTGTTTTGTGGACAGACGGAACTGTCGGGCAATAAAGTACTCCTGACACTCTTTAAGTGTGAAGGGCTTGAGTGAGATCTTATGAGTCACACGGTTGTGCAGGCCACCTCGGTTTTTGATAAGATTGTTGATTATCCATGATGTGGCACTTCCGCATACTATTAGTTTGATGTCGTCGCGCCAGGAAGCCCATGAGTTCCAGAAATGCTCCAATCCGCTGATAAAATTCGAGCGCGGTGTGTCCATCCACGGCATTTCGTCGATGAATACGACTTTCCGTCCATTCGGCAAAGACTCCAAATAGTTCTCTAATGCGAGGAACGCGTCAAACCAGTTTTTTGCCATAGGTGTTCCTGGCTGGTGTTTCAGAATGCCCTGCATGAAATTTTTCAACTGTATCTGAGTCGGCACATTGTTCATGCCAGCTACGTAAAAGGCATAATCATTTCCTATAGCCCTTTGTATGAGATATGTTTTTCCAATCCTTCTACGTCCATACACAGTTATGAACTCAGACTGGTCTGAATCGATATACTCTTTCAGCAGACGTAGTTCCTCTTTCCTGCCAATGAAGATTTTGCCCATGTTGTTGTCCTTTTTATTTTTATGTCGCAAAGTTACAATTTTTATCCTAAATTTCAAAAGAATAATGCGTGAAAGTGGTCGCGGTTGTATGTTTTTTGGTACAACGGCGACCGTTTTCGAGTGTCTGCTTGGTTTTGTGTTGTCTGAAATCGTATCGTTTCTTTCACCCGTCTTCGGGTATCGATTCCTCGACGGGTGGCGCGGCCGGGACTGCCACACCCCCAGCCGATGTCCTTTTGGACAGCGGAGTGAGAACCAAATGGTGATTTGGCTTGATGGCAACGAATAATCAATGTTTCCGTTGGTGACAGAGTGTTGATGGGGTAAATTCGGTGGTAAGCAGAAAATAAATTGTAAAGTGCAGTTTGCATGATGGCTATAAAGTAAGTTCGATTGGTCAGAAACGGCAAATAAAGAAATCTTAACGGATTTTGTTTGGTGGTGAGCGGAAAAATGCTTAATTTTGCCGTTGAGAAGAGGGCCGTGCAGGATTTCAAATCCAAAAGCGGCCTGTTTCTTGTCAACGGTTTGCCAAATGTGCGGCCGGATTATTAACCCCAAATAAATACGTATACTATGGAAGTTGATAAGATCATGCAAGACCTGGAGGCCAAGCATCCTGGCGAGCAGGAGTATCTTCAGGCAGTCCGCGAGGTACTGATTTCAGTAAAGGATGTGTATAACCAGCATCCGGAGTTTGAGAAGGCCAAGATTATCGAGCGCATCGTGGAGCCGGAGCGTGTGATCACGTTCAGGGTCCCGTGGGTGGATGACAAGGGCGAGGTCCATGTGAACCTTGGCTACCGTGTTCAGTTCAACAGTGCGATAGGCCCGTATAAGGGCGGCCTTCGGTTCCACCGTTCGGTGAACCTTTCGATATTGAAGTTCCTGGGTTTTGAGCAGACGTTCAAGAACGCGCTGACCACGCTCCCGATGGGTGGCGGAAAGGGCGGCAGCGACTTCTCCATCCGCGGACGCAGCGACAATGAGATCATGCGGTTCTGTCAGGCGTTCATGACAGAGCTGTACAAGAACATAGGTCCTGACGAGGACGTTCCAGCCGGCGATATCGGCGTGGGTGCTCGTGAGATCGGTTATCTGTTTGGCATGTATAAGAAGCTGACGCGTCAGTTCCAGGGCGTGCTGACAGGCAAGGGTCTGGAGTGGGGCGGCAGCCGCATCCGTCCGGAGGCCACAGGTTATGGCGCCATCTATTTCGTGAACCACATGCTGGCATCGAAAGGCGATACAATCGCAGGCAAGACAGTGGCGCTGAGCGGATTCGGCAACGTGGCATGGGGCGCGGCAAAGAAAGCGACGGAGCTGGGAGCGAAGGTCATCACCATCAGCGGTCCGGACGGCTATATCTACGACGAGGCCGGACTTGACGCGGAGAAAATCGCCTATATGCTGGAGCTGCGCGCCAGCGGCGAGGACATCTGCGAGCCTTACGCCAGTGAGTTCCCTGGCTCGGAATTCTTTGCCGGCAAGCGTCCATGGGAATGCCAAGCCGATATCTACCTGCCTTGTGCCACCCAGAACGAGCTGAATCTGGCTGACGCCGAGTCGATTCTGTCGTGGAATCCGCTGTGCGTGGCAGAGGTGTCGAATATGGGCTGTACGGCAGAAGCCTCTGAGCTGTTCGTGGCGAAGAAGGTGCTGTTCGCTCCTGGCAAGGCAGTGAATGCCGGCGGTGTGGCGACGAGCGGTCTGGAGATGACGCAGAACTCGATGCGCCTGAGCTGGAGCGACCAGGAAGTGGACGACAAGCTGCACTATATCATGAAGTCCATCCATGAGCAGTGCGTGAAGTACGGTACGGAGCCAGATGGCTACGTGGACTACGTGAAGGGCGCAAACGTGGCAGGATTCATGAAAGTGGCAAAGGCCATGATGGCGCAGGGCATTGTTTAGGGTTTGAAATTTGAGGTTTGAACTTTTGCCATCCGGACGTATTCTTTGAGATTTGAGGTTTATTAGCATGATTTTCGGCTGCACTCAACATAGCTCAAGCAAGCTTGGCTCTGTGTTCGTTTGCACGAAAATTGAGATTTGAGGTTTCGCTCCGCAGGATTCTGTCACGACTCGGAAATGCTCAAGCGAACTTGACATTTCACTCGCTGCTCCAGAATCTTCGCCATCCGGACGTATTCTTTGCGATTTGAAGCTTGGTGCCTCGCCTTCCGTGCCCTCTGGATTCTTGCCATGGATGACTAACGGTCCGTATTCTTGTCTTCATAAAAACGATTTAAAAGTTAATTTATATAACATTCAGTCAATTAATCAATTATTAAAAAAAGAGAATGAAAAAACTATTTTTAGCCACCTTGCTAATGATGGCTGCGGGCGTGAGCCGCGGCCAGGGGAATTTGTACGACCTCTCGGTGTATGAGAAGAAGGGATATCCAGAAGGCCTGTCGGCCTATATCGCCCAAAGCGAAGAGGGCGACGTGCTGCTCTCGATATTCGAAGGTACGCGTATGTCACAACTGATCAACGTGGGATATGTGGACGTGAACACTTATGGAGATGCCAACGTGAAAGTGGTGCATTTTCTCGACGTGAACTACGACGGCTATCCCGACATTCTGGTGGGCAAGGACGGTCCGCGGTGCGGTCTCACCTCTGTCATCTATAATCCTCAGACGAAGAAATACGACTACGAGACCGACGGCGTGATTCTTCAGAGTCCGCTGTTCGACCCTGCCAACAAAGTGATTTACAGTCATGGCGCCGGCAGTGCCGCCCAGTACTTCATCACCCGCGTGTTCCCCTCAGGTCAGCGTCTGCTGACTGACCGCTCCCTGCGTATCACTTCCGACCTGGCAGGCTATAACGCCAACACCGACCCTCAGTTCCGTGCCGCACATAAGTACGACATCGTGAATGCCGAGGGTAAGTATCTGAACGAAGGCTGGAACGACCGCATGAAGCTGCCTGCCGAGTGGCAGCGTCTGCTGAAGGCTACAGGCCTGGAGGAATAGTGATTTTTGAAGTTTGAACTTTTGTATTTATTCTGACCAATAATAAAATCCGCCCCTGCTGAATCACTGTTCAGCAGGGGCGGATTTTCAGTATATGATATGAACTTGTGCTTATTCCTTGACATTGAGGTTGAGACAGAGCTCGTCGAGCTGCTTCTGGTCGATGGCTGAAGGCGCGTCGAGCATGACATCGCGTCCGGAGTTGTTCTTCGGGAATGCGATGCAGTCGCGTATGGAGTCGAGTCCTGCGAAGATGCTGACCCAGCGGTCGAGTCCGTAGGCGAGTCCTCCGTGTGGCGGAGCTCCGTATTTGAAGGCGTTCATCAGGAATCCGAACTGCTCCTGTGCTTTCTCCGGCGTGAAGCCGAGAATCTCGAACATCTTCTCCTGCAGCTGCGGGTCGTGGATACGGATGGAACCACCTCCGACTTCCACTCCGTTGCATACCATGTCGTAGGCGTCGGCGCGAACGGCAGCCGGGTCGGTGTCGAGCAGATGGATGTCCTCGTCCATAGGGTGGGTGAAGGGGTGGTGCATGGCCATGAGCCGCTGCTCCTCGTCGCTCCATTCGAACATCGGGAACTCAGTGACCCACAACAGTGCGAACTTGTTCTTGTCGCGCAGTCCGAGTCGCTCACCCATCTCGAGACGGAGCTCACAGAGCTGCTTGCGCGTCTTCATCGCGTCGTCACCAGAGAGGATGAGGATGAGGTCGCCCGGGTTGGCCTGCATCTTCTCTTTGAGCTGCTGCAGTACGGTCTGGTCGTAGAATTTGTCGACGCTGGACTTGACGCTTCCGTCGTCCTGAACGCGAGCATACACAAGTCCTTTGGCTCCGATTTGCGGACGCTTGACGAAGTCGGTGAGCTGGTCGAGCTGCTTGCGGGTGTAGACTGCGCATCCCGGAGCACAGATACCTCCGATATATGCCGCATTGTCGAATACGGGGAAGCTTCCGGTCTTGAGGATGTCGTCGAGCTCGACGAACTCCATGCCGAATCGCATGTCCGGCTTGTCGCTACCGAATCGGCGCATGGCCTCAGCCCACGGCAGGCGTAAGAACGGCTGATCGAACTCCACGCCGCGGAGGGTCTTGAAGAGGTGCTTGGCCATTCCCTCGAAGGTCTGTATGATGTCCTCCTGGGTGACGAACGACATCTCGCAGTCAATCTGCGTGAATTCCGGCTGTCGGTCGGCACGCAGGTCTTCGTCGCGGAAGCATTTCACGATTTGGAAATAGCGGTCGAATCCCGACACCATAAGCAGCTGCTTGAGGGTCTGCGGACTCTGAGGCAGGGCGTAGAACTGTCCCGGGTTCATGCGTGATGGCACGACGAAGTCGCGTGCTCCCTCCGGAGTTGAGCCGATGAGCATAGGTGTCTCGACCTCGAGGAATCCGAGGTTGGACAGGTAGTTTCTCACCTCGATGCACATACGGTGTCTGAGTTCCAGGTTCTTGCGAACTGCCGTACGGCGCAGGTCGAGGTAGCGGTATTTCATCCGGATGTCGTCGCCTCCGTCGGTGTTGTCCTCGATGGTGAATGGCGGTATCTCGCTCTCGTTGAGAATGTTGAGTTTCGTTGCGATGATTTCGATGTCGCCGGTCGGGATGTTTTTGTTCTTGCTGTATCGTTCGTTGACGGTACCTTCCACCTGGATGACGAACTCACGTCCGAGCTTGTTGGCAGCCGCGCAGAGTTCGGTGTTGGTTTCCTCGTTGAACACGAGCTGTGTGATGCCATAGCGGTCGCGCAGGTCGACGAAGGTCATGGCACCCATCTTGCGTACTCGCTGCACCCATCCCGCCAGCGTAACGCTTTCGCCGGCGTTGGTCAGTCGCAGTTCTCCGCATGTTTTCGTTCTGTACATATATTCTTATTTTTTGATTGTTTATGATATTTTCCGCAAAGTTACGAAATTTAAATGAAGAATGAAGAATGAAGAATGAAGAATCTTCAAAAAGAAGAGAGAATAGTGCATGAATATTCCCTAAAACATTTCTTTAGTGTATTCTGCATGTCCGTCTTTAGGGAATGTTTGCAATAGTTTATTCGAAGAGTTGGTCGAGGGTTATTTCGTACTGTACGATGTCGGAGTGGATGTTGGGATTCACTCCGTATGTGGTGATGAATGTGGTCAAGAGTGCGGCTCTGGTTTTTGTTTGTTCCCTGAAGAGTGACATTCTCTGCCGCAGTTTCTGTTCGTATTCTTTTGTGATGGTATATTCTTCTTGAGAGAACTTCATTTCACACAAGTATATATATGGGTCCTCTCGTGCGATAATGAGGTCAATTTGTCGGTTCGATGATTCTTTTTGTGGATTGTCCTCTTTGATGTCCTTTCTGCCCCTTTGTTTGTTCATGTTGGATGTTCTCTCACTTCTCCAGGCACTCACGGTAGTGAGAATACCCGATATGCCGAGATGCTGTATGACTTTGTCCACATGTGTGTTGACGAGCAGTTCGAACGTGAGCCCTTGCCATATTTTCACGGCATTACTATTGATTTTTTTTTGCCAGTAGGGAGTGATGGGTGCTCTTGTTCCTTCCACAAACGAGAAGTAGAATAACGTGAAGAAGTCCGCTATTCTGTATATGATTCCTTTTTTCTTCTTCCCGTATTGTTGCTGTCCCATGATGAAGTCACATCTTTCAAGGTTTTCAAGCCTCGACGTGAGCGTTCCTCCGTTTGATTTTGTGATGTCGGCAATTTGTTTTCGTGTCAGTCCTTCTCGGTGTTCTACCAGCGTACGGACGATTTCGATGTAGCGTTCAGCATCCTTGAAGAGTACATGGAATAAGTCTGCTATTTCTCCTTTCAATTTTGCTTGCGGAGTGAAAAACAGTTCGTCAATGTTTTGTGGCAAGTCTTTCTTGGGTTCCATCAGACTGAGGTAGTAGGGAGTACCTCCGACATACATATAACATTGTGCAATCGTGTATCTGTTCCACACACACCCTTCTTGGCGTAGGTATTCCTCTGTTTCGGCAAGGGTGAAAGGCTTCAGATAAATCCGGGAGGTAATACGTCCATGCAGCCCTCCTTGGTTTTCAACGATTTTGTCCACCATCCATGATGTTGCAGACCCGCATGCCACGAAGAGAATGTCGTCTCGCAGTGCTGCCCATGTGTTCCAGAAGTCTTCGAGAGCGGAAACAAACTCTGACGCATAAGTGTCAATCCATGGCATCTCGTCAAAAAAGATGACCTTCTTCCCTTTTGTCTTGCTTTGTTTGATCATTTCTTGCAATGCGTCGAAAGCATGATACCAACTGTCCACTTTCGGAAGATAGCTTAGTTTCCCTTGCTCTTTCAGGTTGAGTGCGAATCGTTCGAGCTGCCTTTCTTTTGGTGCTTTGTGAGAACCGATAAACCGGAACGTGAATTTACCCTCAAATGTTTTGTTCACGAGAAAGGTTTTTCCAATGCGCCTTCGTCCATATAGAATAGCAAATTCCGATCGTTGGGAATTGTAGCATCGCATCAGTTCTTGTTGCTCTTTTTTTCTGCCTATTAATTTTTCCATATGTCTGTGATGATGATCGATGCAAATTTATGAAAAATCCTTTGTTTAAGCAAGTTTTTTGCTGAAAAATCAGCTAAAAGTGGTAAATTTTCATAGATTTAGCTGATTTTGTCAGATGAAAATCAGCTAAAAGTGGTGAAAAATGATAGATTTGGCTGATTTTGCCGGATGAAAATCAGCTAAAAGTGGTGAAAAATGATAGATTCGGCTGATTTTGTCGAATGAAAATCAGCTAAGTAATATTTAAATAACAACTTGCCTCAGTTTCTGTCCTATTGGAATGGCAGACATAGCAGAGTGTCGTCTTGTCTTCTCGTCTAAATAAAACGAGGCAACTTATTATTTTAACAGTTACTGAATATTGCTTATCAAGAAATATAGGATTATAGAATTATTTTATTTATTAGTCAAATAATAAAATTAGTACAAAGTTAAGAATTTATTATTAGTTTTTAATGCATAAAACTAAAATTTACAACACTTCTGATAATTTTTTCTGATTTTTATTTGCGAATTTAATGCAAAGTATTTATCTTTGCAATGTCAGAGCCCACGAAGGGATCTTTTACAAATGGAAACTGGGAGGGTGATGACACGACATATTTAAAGACGTTTACCAAACGTCTTGTCTTTGACATCTAAGAATCTAGCAAATTCAAAAACGATATCGTCAAGGATCAAGACAACGGTAGATGCCTGGGATGTGATATATTTATCTACATCTGTTATATTAATTGTATGGATCTCGTCCCGATACTAGTTTGAATAATATATTCATGAGTAGTATGGTGATAGGCTAAGTATAATTTATAATAAGGTGTAATAACATATTCATATCTGCGTGGGCTCTACGTTGTTCGTTCTACGATATCGGGCAATGCTAGAGCCTTTAGGTGTGAGACGGACAACTGGTACTCACGCTTTTTTTGTGCCGTTTTTTACCTTGGAATGGTACTCTTTCAATAATAACAGATTATTAGCGTACTGACATGGCGGACAAGTCATAGTCTATGGGATAATACAAAGGCTTTTTCAACATATGTCCCGAGAACGAAAATAATTAAGTTATAGGAGAAGTACTGAATTAAATATTTATAGTGTAAAAAATGATTTGCATATGAACAGAGCATTTAAGTCTTCTAATCTTAAGATGAAAACAATGTTTTTGTTTTTTTTACTAACTTCTTTTGTTCAATCACTATACTCTCAAACATATTATGGGAAAGCAGGCGATTGTAGCTGGAAATATAGTAATAGAACAAATGAGTTAATCATCACAGGAAATGGCTATATTGGAGAACTGAAAAATAATGTGGCTATTGGCGGATCTGGCGATGTTGAATTTCAATATCGCGATAAAGTGACATCTATTATAATAAACAATGGCCCGGCCACAATAGGTAATTCTGTATTTGAGAATTTTACCAACTTAAAGTCTGTTGAGATTCCGGAAAGCGTCACATTAATAGAAGATAAAGCCTTTTGTGGTTGTCGTCAATTGCCTATGGTCATCATTCCTCTAAATGTAACTTGCATCGGGAAATACGCTTTTGACAATTGTGGTTTGATTTCTGTTGAACTCCATGAAGGAATTACAATAATTGATGAAAATGCATTTTCTAATACTAAATTAAAGTCCGTAGACATCCCAGAAAGTGTAACCACCATCGGTTACAGGGCTTTTTATGGTTGTCGTGATTTGAATGCTGTATCTATTTCCAAAAGCGTTGTATCTATAGGAAATCAATCCTTTTTTGATTGTGGATTAACATCTCTTACTATACCTGGTAATGTAAAAACAATTGGTGAGTCAGCTTTTGCGTCTTGTAGCGAACTGTCTAACTTAGACATAAAAGAAGGTGTTGAAATAATAGGTGTTTCTGCTTTTACGAGATGTGACAATTTGATTACAGCGACAATCCCCAAAAGTGTGGTTTCGTTTAATGAATCTTTCCAAAGTTGTAACGGCTTGAATTCAATAATTTTTGAAGATGGATTAGCATCTGTATCAAAAGGCGCCTTTAAGAATTGTGGAAACATAAAATCTTTGTCGATTCCGGAAAGTGTCAAGAGAATAGGCGATGATTCTTTTTCTGGTTGTAAACAATTGGAATCCGTCTCAATTCCAGAGAGTGTAGTTACCATCGGCAGCTATGCTTTTTCCGATTGCACAAGTTTAATGTCCATAAAGATACCGGAGAGCATCACATCTATAAACAATAATGCTTTTAGTGGATGTTCTCATCTGAAATACTTGTCATTACCAAAGAATTTAACATATATTGAAAGTTCTGCCTTTTCTAATTGTCCAAATATCCTAGACATTTATTGTTATGCTGAGTATGTACCAAAACTTACAGGCAGTAATGTCTTCTATGGCTCAAACATAGAGTACTCCATTTTGCATGTGCCTCAGGATGCAGCAGAGTATTATTCAAGTGCCCCAATTTGGAAAAGCATTCATAGAATAGTTCCTTTAAAAGATGAAGATTATCAGGATTATAAAGAGGGCAAGGTCGGGAGTCGTGCTTATATGAAACGCGTGTCGGACGTAAATGAAGATGGTAATGTCGACATCTCAGACATTGTCTTAATTATAAATGTGATAGCGAATTTCTCTAATTGATAATCCTGTGTGAGCCTCAGTCTGAATGTTATAAAACTATATATATCAAATTAATAGTTGTAAAAAAACGACAAGTATGAGATGTAAAAACTGTGGATGGCCCAACAAGGCCGGATTAACCCAATGTACGAAATGTGGTGCACCTCTCGATATGGAAAATTCCAACTCTTCTGGAGGTGGCTATTCACCCACTGTGAATGAAAACAACGAAGGTTACCGCTCCGAACAGAGTCAATACGGTGGCGATGATTCAGGCCTGAAAAAGACAATTTTAGAGGGTGACGTGTTTGGACCCCAGCAACCTTCAAATTCTTCTACAGCTCCTGTTCAACCGTCAAGGCAATGTCCTAAGTGTGGGTATCCGTTGCGTGAGGGCTCAGCAAAGTGCCCGAATTGCAACTATATCCCTTACGGTGTTTCCGAAGAAGTATCTGGTAATGGACAGCAACAGGCGGGCCCGATTCAGAGACGTCCAACTAGAATGGATGTAGAGGAGCAAGAAACGGAATTACAAAACCCATCGCAACCGCAACAAAAAGAAGTAAGACATCATGCCGGATCTGCAAAGTTCAGCGGTACCATCAATCCTTATATGATGAATATGGAGATGGAACCTGTTTTCACTTTGAGACCATTGCAACGGGTGAATGAGAGAACGAAACCGGAAATTGTTGAGCTGGAAGGAAAGGAGGTGGTTCTGAGCCGTGACAATACGGAGCCGAACAATTCCAGTATCACGTCAAAGGAACAGGCGGTTGTGAAATGTGAGAATGGCAAGTGGACAATCAAGGACTTGTCAGAACAACACACAACATTTGTTTGTCCAAAACTTCCTGTGGAGTTGAAGGATGGCGACATTATCCTATTAGGAAATAGGCTGTTTGAATTTCATGTTCAAGATTAGTTGAGCCTTTTTAAACTATAATATCGTCATGATGGAGCATATAGAACGTTGCAACTTTTCTGCTGGTGATCTCATCGATAACGCATATACAGTTGTGAAATTGCTGGGCGAGGGAACGTTTGGTGTCGTTTACAAAGTCGCAGACTTCCAAGGAAATCTCTACGCATTGAAACTATTGCGATTATGGGAGGTACATCCGACAATTCGTGAAGGACTGGTTCGCCGCTTTGATATGGAGTATGAAACAGGAAGGATTGACTCTCCTTACCTTGTTCATTCTATCAGCCATGGTTTCGTATGTGGCAACCCCTATATAGTCATGGAACTATGTACGGGTGGTGACTTGGTTACTCAAAGCGAGACAAGAGAATTAGATTTGCCCGTTGTTGCCCGTCACGTGTTGTTAGGCCTAAAGGCATTGCATAGTTGCGGAAAGGTACACCGTGACTTAAAACCAGAGAATGTACTTCTGAAAAGCGACGGAATATATGCCTTGACAGATTTTGGTATCTCAGGTGACCGCAATAAGCGGATGACCGAGAGTAATATTCTTGGAAGACCGAAACAAATATTCGGAACATATGCTTATATACCGCCAGAACAGGTGAAACCAAGGGGGCGTGATTCGACAGTACTTCCTACAACAGATATATTCTCATTCGGTGTGATGATGTATCAGCTGCTTACCAATGAACTTCCATTTGGGCCTCTTGACGACGAGGGTGATTTGCCGGAATATCTCCGTAACGGAAGAAATGGAAATTGGAATAGGGTAGTGTTGAGGCGAAGAGAAGACTGGCAACAATGGAATGCATTAATAACTGGCTGTCTGCGACCAGACTTTCAGCAGCGTATCCAGTCTGTGGATGAGGCATTGGATTTAGTTCCGCTGCCTCCTAATGAGAATCATCCAGTTGAAGAAAGTCATGAAGACCAGAATCTGGGTTATCAAGTGAGAATAGTGAATGGAGTGTTGTTGCGTGTTATGCAAGGAGAGGACTACGGGAAGGTGTTTTGGCTTGACAATCTGATAAGTGATGACAGAAGCATTCTGACCATGGGGCGCAGTGATTACGGAGTGAATAACGACATCAATCTGCATGAAACCGATAGCACATATGTTTCCCGTCACCATTGCACACTTGAGCTAGACTATAGCATAGGTTCCTGGGTGATTAGGGATGGACAATGGGTTATGTTCGCAGGAAGAGGTGAGTGGCGAAATTCCACCAATGGTACGTTTGTCAACTCGTCTCAAGTGAATTCTAACGGCATGGTTTTCAACCCTGGTGATATTATTTCCATAGGTGAGGTGAAACTTAGGGCAGAAGCTTATTGATAGCAGTATAAGATATAAATTTAACTTATCGTTATGGCACAACCAAACAAAACTTATCGACAGACGCTGAGTGGCTCTATAGGAGCGGGAATGAGTTCTGTTTTCAAACCAAACAGTCGGCGTTATTATATTCTGGAACATAAAGTGACCAGCAAGTATCATAGGGCTGGTGAAGCACAGGAGATTATCGTTGATCAGATAGAACTTGGCCGTGACTCGCATTGCCAGGTGAGGTTCGACGATCATTTCAGCACGGTGTCACGTCATCATGCTGCAATTGTGAAGGATGGTGACGGCTGGAAACTGGTGCAGGTCTCTAAAACGAATACAACCTTGCTCAATGGCCATCCTGTGCGAACGGAGTGGTATCTTCAGAACGGTGATGAAATACAATTGTCTATTAACGGTCCGAAACTTGGATTTATCATCCCAACTGGCAAAAAGGCAACTGTTGGGTCCATCGGACTAACCAGAAGGCTGTCACTATTCCGGCAGCAGGCTTTGAGGCCTTATAAGACGGCTATCATGTCACTTGCAGCCTTACTTGTGTTGGCATTGGGAATAGGTGGCTTTGTGATTTACAAGCAGGACCAACAGATTAAGGATAATTCAAAATTGTTGGCAGAGGCCAAGGATGCGAATGCGAAGAATGAAGAATTATTGGAAGAACAACGAAAAATAATCGATAATCAGGATGGTGTTCTTGACTCTTTAAAAAAAGTAAAGCCTAAAGAGGTCGTTAGAGAACGGGTAGTAGTAAAACGTGAGGTCGTTCAAGTTCCAAGTGGCGGTGGAGGGTCAAGGACTGTTGTTGTACAAGCCTCAGAGTCAGGAGGAAATTCTGGTAAAGGAGAAAAACCTTTGGCAAAAATTGACTATTCTGCGTTTTATCCTAGTATTTATTATATCACAACTCATCTGATAGTGGGAGGAGATGAAGTGTTCTCGTCGACCGGAACAGGATTTCAAACAAACAGTGGTAGGTTTATCACAGCAAGACATTGTGTCTGTCCTTATTATTGGGCTGATGCCTTTATGGGAAGTGATAAAGGCAAACTACTATACATGTTGTTAAATGTTGAATTACAATCTGGAAATTCTGATGGTTTTATACAGGTTGTCTGTGAATGTGTGAACTATAAAGGAGACAGATTTACTTTTGATGGACTCAAAGCGCATCAAAATGGACAAGAAGATGAAGTTGTGGCATTAGAGAAAGACATAATACTAAATGAGGAAACCAAAATTCCAGCTGGAACAAGGATTCGATTGGCGCAACCAGGTAGACTTGATTACGCCTATATTTCACGAAGTGGCCAAGGATTGAAAGAAAACAGATCTTTGTCAAGTAGTATGAAACAGGGAACGGAATTGTTTGTGCTTGGTTATCCGAATGGGTGGTCTAAAGGTGAAGCTCCTATTCTTTCAACTGCCGTTGCTGCACAAAATGGATTAAGTTCTATTGGTACAATTATGACATCAAATGATAACACTCATCATGGTAATTCGGGTGGTCCATTGTTCGCAATGACGGAGTCTGGCGCAGAAGTTGTAGGGATTGTGTCATTTGGACTTAGTGACCGTAACGGACAGAAAATAGAGGGAAAAACTTTTTATGTGCCAATTAGTGCATTGCAATGATATTCTTAAAAAAAATAATCAAAATGAAAAGATTTATATTTTTGTTTGTAACAGTATTTGCTTACTATAGTGTTTTTGCTCAGAATTTTATTAAATCACTTGCTCAAGAAATAACAAATCAAGCAATCTCTGGCAGTGTTGTTCTTGTTCGCCAGTCGTATTATCTTGTTGACAAGACAACCGGTGAGGCATACGGACGTAATAACCGTGACGAATTTGGGTCAAACGTCTCGTTGGGTGTACTCACCACAGCTGGTGTTTTGCTGACAGACGAGGCTGCTAATCCTTGGAATTATGAGAAGAACTTTGACTTTAAACAATACGAAAAGGATTATGCTCCTGAAATAATAAAGACAGAGATAAAGAACATAGATGATGATCGCTCCTCCTTTTCCGTGCAATCGTCTGCCATGAAGCCAGATGAGATGAATGGTGTGTTGCTGGGAAAAATAGAGACTGGCAATTCCTCAAAATTGGAAATCGACGTTGAGCCAGGTAAGAAAGATGGCTGGATTGTATGGTTTCTTAACGACGGAAGTTCTGATGATATTGAGAGCCAGCATATTTCCATGGAGTCTTATACCGCAAGTCTGGATATCACAAAGAAGAAAGACGTGTATGAAATCAACCAGCCCATAGATTCAGCGAGGGTTGTCGGTGGTATATACCTCAATCTGCAGTTTCTGGGCGGCGGGCACGTTGTCTACAAACTGGCTGGATATATGATCCGTCAGGATGGGAAGTGGGCAGTGAGGAAAATGCCGTTGATAAATAAGGAAAAAGAAATCAAGTCGGATGAGGGGGTCTCGCTGGACATAACCGATGGCGGAAATGGTGGAGACACAATATTTACCCCTGTGAAAAAGCCGAAGGATGATGCACAGGATGTGGCGGAACCGTCAAAGATTTCACCAAAAGATAAACCCAAGAAAAAACGTAAATAAATGGCAGACATACTGTTTAGGATGGCGGCGAAGACCGATGTTGGTCTGGTTCGCACTAATAATGAGGATAATTTTCAGGCTTCGGCTGACTTGTCGCAGTCGCCGATGCGGTGGGTGAACAACCAGCAGTATTCGTTGGGACCGAAAGGTGCGCTGTTGGTAGTGGCTGACGGCATGGGCGGTATGAACGCAGGTGAGGTCGCCTCTGAGATTGCTATCAACACAGTCATAGACATGTTCGCACCTGAGAACATAACTGACGAAGTCGCGAAATCACAGCAGAGTATTGAGAGATTCTTGAAGGGCGTGGTACAGGAAGCAGATGCTCGCATCAAACAGCATGCCAAAGAGTTTCCTGAAAGCCGTGGTATGGGAACTACTATTGTCATAGCATGGTTTTTTCATGGTTATACTTATGTTGCATGGTGTGGAGACAGCAGGGCATATATCTACAACCCCGCTACGGGGCTGTTCCAAATCAGCAAAGACCACAGCTATGTACAGAACCTTGTGGATGAGGGTAAATTAACAAAAGAAGAGGCTTTTGATTTTCCAGACTCCAACATTATCACCCGCTCACTATGCGATGGAGGACCGAAGGCACAGCCAGAATGCTTGACTGTTCCACAGCCTTTATGTGACGGAGATATCATTTTGCTTTGTTCTGACGGATTGAACGGTATGATACGGGACGAGGAAATCGAGAAGATTATTACGCATGAACAGAATGATTTGAGTCTGCTTGTTGACTTGCTCATCTCAGCCGCCAAAGAGGCGGGAGGCACCGACAACATCACCGTTGCCTTGGCGCAGATTACTTCAGGCGGTGAGAAGTCGCAGCCCAGCCGTATTCCGTTCCAAAAGAAAAGCGGATCGAAAAAACTGACCTCTACCATTTCTGGCGAGGGAAGGGATAGAATGGATGGCAGTGATGCGGGAAGAACATCCCACAAAGGATTTATTATTGCCATTGTTTCCTTACTTCTACTCGCCCTTGCAGGGCTGGCACTTTGGAATTTCTATCCAGAACTCTTCGGAGAAAAAGGAAAGGAAATTCCTGTAACCAATCCTTCAATAATAGACAACCCTTCAGATAATCAGGAGTCTGACGAATCAGGTGATGGTGAAGAAAACGGGACAGATACAGCGGCTGATATTGATGGTGAAAATGAAGAAGGTGCTGATGACGGAGGCGGTGACATCTCTGGAACCTCTGTAGAACCGCAACCACAAAAGGTTGTGAAACCGGTAAAAAACCTTGGAATACCTGTCAATCTTCATCCAGGAAATACGTCCCCGAAGGATGAGAAAGCGCAGCCTGACAACTCCGGAAAGAAACCGGCACCTGTGAAATCAAACAAACCAAAAGAGAATGAGAAACCAAGGCAAGGCAGCGATGAAAAGAGCCCATCGGCGAAGCCAGAACAAAGTGCTACAGAAAATCCCTCATCTTCCTCAAGGTCGGTGCCATCCGGTTTTACTCCGATTAGTCCTCAGAAGCAGACGGACGAAAAACCTGAGAATCAGCCAAAGCCCGATGATGCATCAAAGCCCCAAAGTGGTGATATAATCTTTACTCCGATTCACCGCAAACGTGGAGAGAGTTCTGAGATGATAGAACATGTGGTGAAAGAGGGAGAAACGTTGTCGTCTATTCTTAAAACAAATGACAAAAAGCTCATCAATGAAGTGGCCAAATTCAATCATATTGACCCCAACCAACTCGTCCCAGGCAAACGTATTTATATTTTTAACAGAAGAAAATGATGAATATAACAATAGGAAGGAATCCGTCAAGCACCATACCGGTCAGTGACAGTTACGACACTGTGAGCTATGACCATGCTGAGATTTTTATGGACGGAGTGGATATCAAGTTCCGTGACCATAGTAGCAATGGCACGGTCATCAACAATCAGAAAATTCAGAATCTCACTGTAAGCATTTATCGTGGAGACGTAATCCGTCTGGCTGGCAGATACTTGCTCGAATGGAACGTGATAGAGCGTTATGTGAGCATTCCAGGACGGCCCACAGTTACTCGTAACAGTCATGGAGAAACACCACCGCCATCGCCACAGAAAAGGGGACGTCCTACCTGGGAAAGAACACCTGATACCTCTGGCCAGAGCCAAGGTGCTGTCTTTTACAATGATGATTATAGAAACAGGGAATCCAATAGACATGAAAGTTCCTATAACGGAAGAAACTCCAATCAATTGTCATCCTCAGAGGAAAAGGAGATAGATGCCTGGAACTGGGGTGCATTCTTCTTTGGATGGATATGGGGTGTCTTCAACAAAGTTTATATCTCCCTTATTCAACTTGTCTGTAATGTGGTGGTACTTTTCACCCGGGGAAGTGGCCTATTCACAGCCGCTGCTGTTTTTCAGTTGGCAAGTCTAGGCATTGCTATATGGATGGGTGTGAAAGGATCACGTATGGCCTGGAATCAGCACGCATTCGAATCCTTTGAACATTTCAAACGCGTGAGACATGGATGGAATCTTGCGGCTTTGATTACCTTCTGTGTGATGCTACTTGTATTCATTCTTACGCTCATCCTGTTTATGGATGTTTTTTCTCGTCTTATCTGATAATCGTGTCTTGCTATGGTTTTGGAAAAAGGAATATTGTTCGATAAACGCTATTTGCTGGTGAAACCGTTGGGAGAAGGTGCGTCATCACAGGTGTGGCTTGCAAACGACACGCTTGCTGCCAACCTTCGTGTGGCGGTTAAGATCCTTTCCACAAAGGCTGGAATCGACACTTTCGGACTGCAAAACTTCCAACATGAATTCACTAATGTGTTCAACCTTCAACATCAGAATCTGCTCACTCCAACAAATTATTCTTTGAGTGGCGACACACCTTATCTCATTTTGCCTTATTGTGAGAATGGGTCGGTGGAAACGATGGCAGGACGATGTAGCGAAGATGACATCCTCCACATTTTACACGATGTAGCAGCGGCATTGGAGCATCTTCACGCCCATAACATTATTCATCAGGATATCAAACCAGCCAACATCCTGGTGGATGATGACTGCAATTATCTTGTCACTGACTTTGGCATCAGCACTGACAAAATGTCTAGTCATACGAAAGGGTATGGCGGAACCCGGGCATATATGGGGCCAGAACGGTTTGAAAGAGACTCCACTCCTATCTTTATGAATGACATATGGGCTATGGGGGCATCTGCATTCGAACTGCTTAATGGTGAGCCTCCTTTCGGCGAAGAAGGGGGATTGGCGCAGTCCTTGGATTGTTCTGTCCCAGATTTAGATAAATCATTTTCACCAGAGCTGAGGAAACTGATTCTCCAGTGCCTTGATCCAGATCCATGGAACCGCCCTTCTGCACGCCAAATCAAAGAGTTGACCGCTCTTCGACTCAAAACAGGAAAATGGAAAGAGAATAATCCCAAGAATGTCTATATGTACGTGGCGGTGGCGGCTGCAGTTTTTTTCTTATTATCGGGACTTCTTCTATGGAACTATCACCGAACGAAGATTTATTATTATAAGGATTATTGCGAAGTCTATGGCGTGCCAGATGGCATCAGTCAGCTGACAGGCAGTGAACAACAGCACCGTATGCATAGTTACCGGATGGAGTACAGCAAAGGGAAATTGCGGAGAATGACATTGGTAAATTCAGAGGGCAATCCGGTTCCTCATAACGACACAGAAACCATGCATGACCGTTACACAGACGTGAGATATTATTATACTGATGATGGCAAAATCGACTACAAGATTATCTCAGACCAGTCGGGTAATGTCCTGTACAAAATGGATTATGACGAGAGTCTCTCAACGGTGACGTTCAAGCAGAATGATCAGTATGGAACAGAAATGTACTTGAAAGCTAACACGACTGCCCTACTGAACCAGAATGAGAACGATGACGCTAAAAGCCACATCTCGAGGTATCTGCTTTCATGGGATAAGGAAGGACGACTGAGTCAGGTGCTTTATGCAGGACTGATGAACGTACCAGCATTTGATTCCAACAACATTCATGGCATACGCTATTCTTATGATTCTAAAGGAAGAAAGACGGAGGAACAATTTCTTGGTATTGACGGAGAACCTACGAGTAATGGTATTGGACTTAGTATCAAGAGATTCGCATACGATGAGTTCGACAACTGGATTGAGGTGAGATACCTCAACCAAGAGGGGAAGGCTTCACATGATGGAAATAACAGCCCTCTTGTGGAAATTGAATATGACAAATATGGCAACCGCACCGCAGAATACTATTACACACTGGATCATAAACCATCCTTACGCACTGATTTTGGTGTTTTTGGATTCAAATATACTATTGACGACAGTGGTCACATGACTTCTCAGACTTGTGTGGGAAAGGACCACCAACCATACTATTGCAACCAAGGATTCGTTAGTCTGACATTTACATACGATGAATATGGTTTTGTAAATTCACAATCGTATTATGACATGAAAAAACGAAGAACCAACAACATTGACAATGGTATTCAGTACTCTCGGATAAAAAGTGTGAATAACCAATACGGACTTCATACATCCTTAACTTTCTTTGATGTGTATGATAAGCCACTGGAAGTGAACAATAAGTATCATGAGGAGAGAGTTGAGTATGACAGCTTGGGAAATGCAGTTGCCTATAGTTACTATACGTCAGATGGAAAACGGGCGTTGCGTGACGGACTGTACCATAAGATAATTAATGAGTATGACCAAGGGAATCGTTTGGTTAAAGCGGAATATTATGGTGTGTCTGATTCTCTGACATCTGTTGATAATGGCGTTTGTGTTATCAGGTGGTGCTATGGGCTCACTGGAGAATTGGAAAAAGTTTCTTTCTTTGATGAACATAATAAGCCGCATTGTTGCAAGGATGGAAACGCTTCCAAAAGATATGAATACGACTCCAGTAACGGGAATCTGAAAACCATTGAATTTCTTACCCAGAATGACCAGTTGGCTCGAATGTCTGACGGCATCGCCCGGCAAGAGTTTGATTATGATAAAGTAACCAACAAGGTGAACAGACGGCGTGATTATGATCTGAGTGGAAATCTTGTGGAAATTACCTTGTTTGAATATGACAGACGCGGAAATGTGACAAAAATGAGTGAACTGTCAGCATCAGGTGCACTGAAATCCGGTACTGTGGTCGTCAATGCTGAGTATGACAAGAACAATAAAATCGAAAAGATCTGGTATTCCAACCTAAAAAAAGCACCTGTCCCAGCACCAGGCACATCCACATATAGTATTAAGAGAAAATATGACGATGTGGGCAATTTGACTGAGGAATCCTATCTGGGGGTAGGAGGCGGCCTCGTTCCTCAGACAGATGATACGGGGCTGAGTTATGCAAGAAAGGCATCCAAGTACAACGATTATGGAAATGAAACAGAAGTGAAGTATTATGATAGTTCAAATAGGTTGTTCCGTTCTGACACGTATGCTTATAACGACCGAAATCGTGCAGTGGAACACGTTATTTTCGATGGGAAAGGAAGGGAAGATGACAGCTTTGCTGGTTTCTCCCGGCAGACTATCATATATGACAAGGAAGGGTTGATAATCCAACGAATGGAATTCTTCGATTCCAGTAAACGTAGGCTTGGATATAGAATCTACGATGAAGACACAAAGGAATGGGGTGACTTTGTCGCTTCTTCAAAAGAATGAGACAACCAATTAGACAAGATATTAGAAATGAAAGGCAATAAATTGTTTGGAGAAAGGTATTTTCTGGAGCGACTGCTTGGAAGAGGCAATTTCTCGGAAGTGTGGCTGGCAAAAGACTCACGAACGGACATCGAGGTGGCACTGAAAATCTATGCACCGGCCACGGGACTTGATGACCATGGTCTGGATGTGCTGTCAAGGGAGTTTTCCATTGTGGTGAATGCCAATCACAAAAATCTGCTGAAACCGCTTTATTATGAGGTGTATGAGCGTAAACCTTATCTTGTGCTCCCATTCTGTGAGAAAGGCAGTATTCAGAGCGAAATTGGAAAGATGAGCGAAAAGGACTGCTGGCGAATGCTTCGTGACGTGGCCGCCGGACTTCATCACCTTCACCACATGACACCTACCATCATCCATCAGGACATCAAGCCCGACAATATTATGAATGGTCCCACTGGTGACTTTATGATTACCGATTTTGGTGTGTCAACCCATGCGCGCAGCACCTTACGCAAAAGTATGAGCGAAGCATTCCAGAGCGCCGGTACTTGGGCTTACATGGGCCCTGAACGTTTTTCCCGAGAGAATATGCCCATCATGGCCAGTGATATATGGAGTCTGGGTGCAACGGCGTATGAGATGATGGCTGGCGACGTCCCTTTTGGCAATGAAGGTGGAATGTTGCAGAAAAGTGGGGCTGAAATACCCGTCCTTCACGGAGTGTCTGCCGACTTGTCGAGGGTGATTGAGGCTTGTCTCGCCAAGGACAGCTGGGATCGTCCAACAGCTGAGCAACTTGTGGAGATGGCTGAGGACGGACTGAATGGAAATAAGGTGTATCTCCCGGGAGAATCTCGTCCGAACCCCAACAAGAAAAGGAATATCGTCATTGCCTCTGTTGTTTCTGTCTTGCTTATTGTGGCTATTGTCGCCACGATTCTCTATCTGAACGCCCCAGAGCCGGTTGATCCGTTTGCTGGAATGACACCGGTGGAACAATGTGTTGCATTGATGAAAGACCCTCAAACAGCAAAGGACGGATTTAAACGTCTTAATGAAGAGTCTCAAAAAGGCAACTCGGAATGCACACTTCTGCTTAGTCGAATTTATTTCAAAAGCTTGTCTCCACGTGACTTGATTTCGGCTGAAATGGGTGAAATAAAGACTCATCTGAATATTAAGAATGACAATAAAAAAGCACATAACCTACTACTTAAAGCCGTGAAGCAGGATAAAAACAACTATAAGGCTTTGTATGAGCTGGGGTGTGATTATTTGGGGGGCGATTCTCGCACAGAGGCAGTAGAACGGGACATCAAAACGGCTGACGACTATTTTCAGAATGCAATGAAGTTGGCAAAAAAAGCAAAGGACCAGTTCTATATAGACAAAATTCAAAATGAGATAGACATATATAAGGATTATCTTGAGGCAACTGATGAATAATTTCAAAAAAACAGAATACAATATGAATAATAAATTGAGTCTATTTGTCTTTCTGCTCATATCCTGCGGATTAAGATTGAATGCGCAGACAGTGAAGTGGGCTGTCAGCCCTTCTATGCAATATCAGAAAAGTGAGGCTGAACTTATGAAAGGTAAAAATTCTGCAGGGAAAACCATGCTTATGTATGGCAACGGAAAACAACTCATCGACGAGACTTATGACAGCATCACTGATTTCTATAATGGATTTGCCCTTGCTTTAATCAGAGAAAATGACCGTTATAGGATTAAAGCCCTCATCAATCAGAGGGAGATGGAGGTTGAGACGGTGTCGGAAACGGTCTATGCTTCTCGCTTTCCTTATTTTTCTGAGGGTAAGATGCCTGTGGAAGGAGAAGAAGGGTGGGGTTATCTGGGTACAGACGGCAACATGGCCATACCATGCAGTTTCCAAAAGGCATATCCGTTCAGCAAGGGGCTGGCTGTAGTAAGGTTGAAAGAAAAAGAATATTACATCAACTCCGATGTTGACTATTTGAGTGTCAACACCAGTTATCCGCTCGTTCATGCATCTACCTTTAACGGTGATGAGGCATTGGTGATAACGGATAAAATGGTCTGTTATTATATCAACCGTCAAGGTCGTGCCACAAAGGCTCGTGTAAAAGCATCTGACGTGGTTAGAAATTCCGACCATACAGTGGGTGAACCACTTCGACTGCCACACTGCGAGCAAATTCAGTCGTTGCCACCAGTGGATTCTTCCTATCAACTTTTTCAGGAGGGTGAATACTGGGGTTACCGTAAAGACGGGGACATTGTGGCTCCGGCTCAGTTCGACAAGGCAGAAGAAGTACGTGGAGGATATGCCTCTGTTGTATATAACGGCCAGCCGGGCAGCATTTGTTTTGTCAACGGGAGTGTGTCAGCCAGCCTGCTCACCTCATCTGCCGAAGTGAAAACCGACGGCTCACTTATCAATCCATTGAGGTTTCAGGTATTGCATCCATCATCGTTCCAAGACTCCGACGTGCGGCTGTATCTGATAGGCAGAAATGGTGATTTGCTGAAGACGGAACTGCAGACCAGGACAAACAGCACGAGAACATACACTGCCTCAATACCAGGACTGAAAGCAGGCACAGACGAAAACTTATTGATGGTGATTCTTTCCGATGGACTTATTCTGTGGAACGGGGTGGAGACATTGCATGTGGGTGCGGTTAAGTCGGGAAAGCCGGCTCCTAAACCAACCCCATCCAAGCCAACCCCCTCCAAACCTTCAGTGGAAACACCGGAGAAAAAGCCCGCAAGGCAGCTGGACAAGAAAGAAAAGGCTATTGTTATAAACGAGACCAAAGAAAGTACTCCTGTTGTTAAGACACCTGCGAAAAAACCTGCTGATTTTGTGCTTTCACCTCCACGCGGAACGAACAAGAATAACAAGGCAAACCCAAAGGATGAGTTTCTGGTAAGCGTGAATGTCAGGAATGTAGGAGAGGTCAAAGGAAATGTGGATGTCTATCTGACTGTCAAATCAAGTAGTTACGGAAAGAAAAACATCAGTGTTGGTCCAGGCAAGAATGCCGTGGCTATTTTCAAGATTCCAAATGTGAAAAAAGAGATGATAGCAACTGGTACGGCAAAGCTCTCGAACGGGAAGACAAGCTCCGGGGAACTTCATCTGCTGCCTTTCTGGTAATCTAATAGATAATTAGTTTAGTAACAGTTAAAAAATAAGTTGCCTCGTTTTTTTATGAAGACGAGAAGACAAGAAGACGAGAAGACAAGACGATAGTCATCTGACGGACATACATAAAGTAAGTCCCTACAGTCAACATAAGGTGAGGCAAGTTATTTTTTTGACATCACTTAATTCATATATGTTTAACTAAAATTCAAATTCAATGAGAAAACTTTTGTTTCTTATGGTCATGCTGATGTCAGCAATGACCGTTTTTGCCCAAGACGATGACTTAGGCGGCATTCAGGACAAACGTTCCAACCTGGTGCAAATCGGTGTGAAGGCGGGAGCCAATTTCACAACCATGAGTAAGTATAAGGTTGTTGACCTCAACCAAAAGAGCGGCTTCGGCTATGAGGTGGGCGCAGTGATGACAGCTCACTTGGGAAAACGTCTCGGTGGTGATGCTGGTTCTGGTAGATGGGCAGTACAAATTGAGCCTACCTATGCCTATCACACCATCGGAACGGATTTCGATGACATCAAGCTGAGTTTTTTTGAACTGCCAATACTTGGTAAGTTCTATATTCTGCCGACAGTAAATGTGGAGGCTGGTGTGAATTTATGCGGAACTCTGAGTGCCAAGCCCGACATGCTGAGTGCAGAGGTCACCAATATCGCTATAGGCGACATTAAAGGATTCGATGTGCGCCCGTTTATCGGTGTAAGCTATGAAGTTGACAAGAAGCTTTTTGCAAGCCTGAGATACAGCATCGGCACGTCAGACCTGGCCGGTAATTTCCCATGCAAGCTGAACACGCTAAACCTTACTGTGGGTTACCGTTTCGACATTTTCAAATTTTAATTATTAACTTAAATGCAATATCAAGCTATGAAGAAGATTTATATAATCGCAATGGCGTTGTCCAGCCTGATTTTGTCATCGTGTGAAAATGATGACATCATGATTTCGAGCACCATCAATTTTACTGTTGACCCGTCGAATCTGGCCTCCACTTTGGCTGAGGCTGAGGTGAATCCTGGTGAGTTGGAAGTACTGGACAGTGACTGCCGTCTTGTTGTGGATCTTTTGATTTACAACGACAACGGTGAGTTGGTGGAAAGTGCCACCGAGAAATTCAGCAATTATGATGTGAGAATGAAATATGCAGCCAAAAAGGTGACAGAGGGAAATTACTCTGTTCTGGCCATTTCTCATATTGAGAATCTCTCTGACAAAATATCCTACTGGGAAATCAAAAACACGCAGAAGCTGGAGGGTCTTCAGGTGGTTGATGCTGGCTATATCGGCGGTCAGAACAATATTTTTGGTATGGCATTCCAGAATGTGACCTTTGGTGGGGCTTCTCAGGACATACAGCTGAATCTTACTCCTGTCGGGTCGATTCTCCGTGTAGAATTCTATAATGTTCACTTTGGCTGGACGATTGCAGATAATCCAGTGACAAGTTATGAGCTTGTGACCAACAAGGTTTCCGACTCGTTTATGTTCAGCCGGGCAGGACAGACTAATGTGCAGGCTGACAGCAGAGATGACTACAATTGGAGACTGTGTTTGCTGGATGATTTGGACGGTTATACTTCTGACAATATCTATGCTTACGAATATGTCTTGCCAATGAACAATGTAAGAGTGGTGTTCAGAGGATATAACGATGACGGTCAACACGACGAGTTCGGAAGCCAGTACACCTATAACTTCCAGTCGGGAAACAACTACTATGCCGCCTTGGACATCGCCAGCGATGAATCGGAATTTGGAAAAATCACTCCTTCATCCGCTTCGCCACGTAAAGGACGACAGGTCAGAGTTAACCAGCCAAGAAGACTTCGCTCCTTACCTACTTACTATAGTTTGAAGGATCTGAAAGAGGCCGCTCATCTGAAGTAATGTGAGATTTCATGTTGGGCACGAAAGTGTTCTGACCGAGATAACTGCCAATCACTTGAATCCGCACTATTTTAGGTGCGGATTCAAGAATTATCATCAATTCATCAACTAAGGATTCTTAACATTATGAGAGAATTTTACAAAAAACTGTTTCCGTTTGTCATATTTCTTCTGTTATCTTCATTTCATGCAAGAGCTTATGATTGTGTTGTTGACGGAATTTACTATAATCTTCATAGTGACTCCTATTATGAACAATATTTAGGTTCCGATGGAGTATTAAGGGGGAGAAATGTGAAATCTTTATGGGCAGAAGTTGTTTCTGGTAATTATTCTGGCTATGTCACTATTCCTGATAGTATTATTTATAATGAGGATGTCTATCTTGTGAAAAGTATACATGATAGTGCGTTCTTTGCTTGTACTGATTTATATTCCATTGATATTTCCGATAATGTCACAAGCATCGGCCAAGGCGCCTTTCGAGGGTGTACAGCTCTGTCCACAGTCACAATTCCCCGAAATGTTACCTTTATAAATCGATATCTTTTTGAAGGATGTTCAAGTTTGTCTTCTGTAAATATACCAAATGGTGTTGTTTGGATTTATGATGGTGCTTTTGAAAATTGTTCTGCTTTGTCGTCTGTCATAATTCCTGCAAGTGTCAATCACATAGGATGTGCATTTAAAAATTGTTCTGCTTTAACTTCCATTTCTATTCCTGATGGTGTTTTAACAATAGGTCCTGAAACTTTTAGAGGTTGTGTGAGTCTTGCTTCTATTGATATTCCTGGAAGTATTCAAAATATTGATAGTAGGGCCTTCCAAGAATGTTCATCCTTGATGGCTGTCACTATTCCAGATGGAATAATAAGAATAAGTGAATATACATTTTTCAAATGTTCCAGTTTGACTTCCGTCATGATTCCAGATGGAGTGACAATGATTGACGAAGCAGCTTTCAGCAAATGCGAAAGCCTTACTTCTATTGTGATTCCAGGCACAGTGAAAACGATTGGTCGGGGCGCATTCAGCGTTTGTTCCAATCTAAGTGACGTCCAGATTTCAAATGGTGTGGAAAACTTGGAATATGGTGCTTTTAATAAATGCTACAGCCTTTCGTCTCTTGTCATCCCTAATAGCGTGAAGAGCATCGGGGAATATGCTTTCAATGGTTGCAGATGTTCAATTATCTGCCTTAATGAAACACCGCCTGCTGCAGAAAACTCTTCATTCAATTACAATATGATTGCTTATGTGCCTGCTTCTGCAATTGAATCTTACCGAAATGCAGATGGTTGGAAAGAGATGGAGATTAAGGAGGTTACCGCGGAAATGATAGGAGCACCGGAAATGAATGTTACGGCTACGGCTGGACCTTCACATCTGTTTGTGACTGGCGGATATGGCAACACTAGCATAACGGTAACAGAGTTTGGCTTTGAAGGTTATGAACCGTTTGAGGATGAGATTGAGGTTTACGGACTCGACCCGGAGACAGAATATGCTTTTACTTTCTATATTGACACAAAGGAGGCTGGTAGGATAAAAAAAGAATGTACGTTCAGAACAAGTGAACTGACAATAAACACAACAGACCCGAAGGTTGTGAGTGTTGAAAATGGTCGCAGCAATGTGATGGTGTCCGTTCAGACCAATCTTGATGACAATGAGAATAACGTTGGATTTGAGTGGCGCAGGCAAGACGCACCAGAAGCTCTTCGCTGGAATAGTGCCAAGATTCCTCTTTATGATGGAATGATGGAAGGATATATCCGGAATGTACAGGCTGATAAATTTTGGTGGGTACGTCCTTATTATGTGTCTAATTCCGGCAATTATTACTATGGTGAGCAAGTCTTGTTTGATGCAAATGATATTTCCGTCTGTGAGCCAGTTGTACACACTTCAAAGAAAGTGCAAATATCGAGGAACATTGCCACCGTTGAGGGCTATGCACTCAGTGGAACACAAAACATTTCCTCGAAGGGAGTGAAATATTGGAAAGCAATAGATGATGGCGGGGAAGCTGGTGAAAAACAGAGGGATGATGCAGCAATGGTGAAGGCTCAAGGAAACAACGAGGTGATGACCGTGGATATCACAGGTTTGGAGTATGATGCCACCTACAACTATGTGGCGTTCGTGATGACAGCCGACGGCAAAACCTACTATGGTGAGACCCGTGTGTTCACCATAGAGCCAAGTCCTGCGGATGTGAACGTTGACGGCATTGTGGACATCAGTGACATTGTGGCGGTGATAAACCATATCGCCGGAACCAACGACTATAGGCGTGCGGATGTCAATGCGGATGGGTTGGTTGACATATCCGACATTGTGGCGATTATCAATGCTATAGCGTCTATGTGAACAACTAGTTAGAACATGGTGTGTTCTAACATTATTAAGACAATAACTTAAAAAACTCAATCAAATGAAAAAAATGTTTCTTTTGTTATTGATGAACTTAATTGTGTCATCAATGAGTGCTCAGAGCACTGTTCATGTTTTCGCACATTCACTCAGTAATGTGGAAGTGAAGATGATGAAAAATGGTGAGTATGTGTTTGATATGAGAGGTGAGTTGAGAAAAACGTTGAAACCCACCAGTAGTGTGAAATATCCTCTTTACACTTATTCTCCTGCTTACAGGAAATGCACATTTAAGGAAGATGGTAAAGTTCTGTTGTCTATAGACGTGGAACACACAAACTGTACAACGGGAGATGTCACACATTATGCAGATGAGATTCAGTTAAATCTCTCTCCCGGATCAACGCATTATGTGTATCTTACCAACAAAGGGCTTTTCAATCTCCAGTTAAAGGAAATTACGGAGAAGGAGGCAAACAAACTATTGAAAGACAAGAAGATGGTTGTGCTTGACGAATACGTGGAGCCATAAGGATTATACGTCAATCATCATGATGAACAATAAAAACAAGGACAGATATGGCAGATAAAACGAAAACGCTCGCTTTGCTGTTTCTTTCAATGTTGATACTCTCCACGCTCTCAGCCCAAAATTTTGATTTCCGTACTTTGTTTGCCAATGCCATGCAGACACACAACGAAAAAGTGGGTAAGGCACTGTTCAAGGGGCAGATATTGAAAGGAAAACGTAATGGGATGGGGATAATGGCGTATAAAAACGGCGATTATTACATTGGTGACTTCTGCCGCGATAAAATCACCGGCTTTGGGATGTTTCTTTCTGATGTTGGAAGGATTGATAAGTGCGACGGATGTTATGTGTATGTGGGCAACTGGAAAGACGGTAAGAAATCCGGCATGGGACGTTGCTACGATAACCAAGGTCAGCTGATTTATTCAGGACGGTTCAGCGATGACGCTCCGTCGGAACAATATCCGACAGCGGATGTTGATAATTCCAAATCGTTTACTGTGTCGATAAGCGAAAAAAAGAATTGCTACGTGGGAGAGACGGAAGGAGGTGTGTTGAACGGCTATGGTGTGTTTGTATTCAACGACGGTAACATCTGGATAACCCAAATGAAGGATGACAGTCAGACCGGTGTCGGTTTGCTGGTATATGCGAATGGTGAGTGGGCAACGGTAAATTATAAGAACGATGAACTTACAATCATCAGTACATCAGAATATTACAGAACAGTGGATGATAAACGTAAGGCGATAACAAGAGCGGCAATCAAGGGTGCTCTCACGGAATTCTCACATGCGGTCAATACTGCTTCTACTTTGGTAAGAGGAGGTACTGATATTTCTAGTGACAGACAAGGTGTTGCCGAAGTTGACGAGAATGACGTGTCATCGGTGGGCGCTGGTTCGTCATCCAAAAAGCGTTGTTCTGAATGTGGGGGTACCGGAAAATGCTCTGGGTCACATGGATGCCGTGGCACAAGGAATTGCTACTGGTGTCAAGGTGATGGCTTTACAAAGATAGTGGCAGGTGAAAAAGTGAAATGCGCCAAGTGTGGTGGTACCGGTAGTTGTCAGTATTGCCATGCAACGGGTAAATGCAGGAAATGTAATGGCACAGGTGTTCTCTGACTTCAATCATATTCTTCTACAATGGTGGACTTGCCTACTCGTCGGGCACCTTTGACCAGAAGTGCCGTTTTGCCGTCACGCTCCTGCTTCCATTGGCGCATACGGTCATAAATCTTTCGCTTGAAAATTCTTATATCGGGCATCTTTTACCAGTGTTTTGGATGAAAATTAAGTAAAAATTCCAGAATCCCCAAATTTAATCAGACGAAATATTCCAGAATCCCCAAATTTAGTAACAGTTAAGAAAATAACTTACCTCATTTCCTGCATCCTTTAATGACTATGTGCCGTGTATCAGGACATCGTTGACAC